>Ga0308389_1000052_pt1 | contig 92172 bp, 87 predicted proteins | sample Hotspr2Sample148_FD_202362 | JGI IMG/M metagenome (GOLD analysis project Ga0308389, IMG submission 202362) | Hot spring phototrophic mat microbial communities from Mushroom Spring, Yellowstone National Park, Wyoming, United States - 20040719_148 ... | reverse complement strand
GCGGATGCGTCGGTGTACGCCATTGCTCTGTACGCGGTGGGCAAAGGCCCCGAACTGAAGGTCAAGGCGGCGATGACCAACGGGGGGCTGCAGGTGGTGTTGGCCAGCGCGGTGCTCATCGACGTAGGGCGGCGCTGGCTGTACGGCAGCGAGCCGGTCAGCGCCCTGATGATGGGCGTCGGCGTGGTCGCTCTGGTTGCCAACTGTGTTTGCTTGGCGCTCATCTATCGGCGCCGCGAGGGTGGGGTGCATATGCGCGCCCTGGTCATCTGTTCCAGTAACGACGTCTTGGCCAACCTGGGCGTGATCGTCTCCGGCGCCCTGGTGTGGGCGACGGGCAGCCGCTACCCCGACCTGGCCATCGGTTTGATCATCGGTGCGGTGGTGCTGTACGGCGGAGTTCGCATCATCGCCGAGGCTAGGGCGCAGCGAGCGCACTGGGCGCTGGTGGGCGGGTGAAATAGAAGCCGGTGCGGCGAGGTTGAGGCTGGGCGGGAACGATGCGGTTGGATCTCAGTTACACTTGCGGGGTGGTTTGCGCGGCGTGGCGGGCAGGTGCAGGGGGTGGGGGCGCACCTTTTGTCCGTGTGGTGGTCGCCCTTCTCGCCATGGTGGCCGCGGCGCCGGTGCAGGGGCAACGAGGCGAGCCGTTGCCGGCACAGCTGGAGGGGGTGGGGATCGAGGAGCGGCTCGGGGCGCAGGTGCCGCTGGAGCTGGTGTTCACCGCCGAGGACGGTCGACGGGTGGCCCTTGGGGAGCTGATCACCGGCCAGCGTCCGGTGCTCCTCACCCTCGTCTACTACCGTTGTCCCATGCTGTGTGGGCTGGTGCTCAACGGTCTCGTGGAGGCTCTTCAGGAGGTCTCCCTGACCGCCGGTAAGGACTTCGACATCGTCACGGTGAGCATCGACCCTCTGGAAACGGCGACACTGGCACGGCTCAAAAAGCAGTCGTTGATGCGGGAGTATGGCCGACCCGAGGCGGCCGCGGGGTGGCACTTCCTCACCGGTGATGAGCTGTCCATCCGGGCGCTGGCCGAGGCGGTGGGGTTCGGCTACCGTTGGGTGGAGGAGCGCAAGGAGTACGCCCACGCCGCCGCGGTGATGGTGTTGACGCCGCAGGGCAAGGTGAGTCGGTACCTCTACGGGGTACTTTACGAGCCGCGCACCGTGCGCCTGGCGCTGGCCGAGGCGAGGGTCGGGACACTCGCTACGGTGGCCGACCGCTTTTTGCTGTACTGCTTCCACTACGACGCCAACCAGGGGCGCTTCGTGGTGGCGGCGCGGAACATTATGAGACTGGGTGGGTTGGTAACCGCAGGGGTGGTTGCGGTGTGGCTGGGGCGCGCCTGGTGGGGGCGCGGCGGACGTCGCGCCGCCGCCGGCGCGACCGGGGGAGCGTGATCATGGGTCCTTCATGGATTCAAGGCGGGGGGGGAGGCGGATTCTGGCTGCCTCCCGCCGCCTCCACCGGTGCCGGTCCGGTGGATACACTTTTCTATTTCATTTTGGCCATCTCGGTGATTTTCTTTGCCCTCATCGTCGGCTTGATGATCCTTTTCGTGGTGCGCTACCGGCGGCGGGCGGGGCGCGACCCAGAGAGATCGCCAGCGCACAACACGCCACTGGAGATCACCTGGTCGGTAATCCCCCTGGCCATCGTGATCGGCATCTTCGCCTGGGGGTTCAAGGTGTTCATGGATTTGGCTACGCCGCCAGCCAACGCCTACGAGGTGCAGGTGACGGCGCAGAAGTGGAGCTGGCTGTACACCTATCCCAACGGGCACGTCGAGAACGTGCTGCACGTCCCCGGCGACCGCCCGGTGAAGCTGGTGATGACTTCCGAGGACGTGATCCATAGCTTTTTCGTGCCGGCTTTCCGCGTGAAACGGGACGTTGTCCCCGGCCGCTACTCCACCCTGTGGTTTGCGGCGCTGGAGCCGGGGGAGTACCAGGTCTACTGCACCGAGTACTGCGGCACGGGCCACTCCGACATGCTCTCCAAGGTGGTGGTGCACCCGCCCGGCGGCTTCGAGAAGTGGCTGGAGGACGCCTCCAACATCCTCAACACCTTGCCGCCGGCGGAGGCGGGGGAGCGCTTATACCGGACGCGGGGCTGTGTTCAGTGCCACTCCATGGACGGGGCAGCGGGTATCGGCCCCACTTTTCGGGGTCTGGTGGGGACGCGTCGGGCCATGCGGGGCGGGGCCCTGGTGATCGCCGACGAGAACTACATCCGCGAGTCGATCCTGGAGCCCCAGGCCCAAGTGGTGGCTGGCTTTGAGCCGGTCATGCCAACGTACAAGGGGCGGCTGAAGGACGAAGAGATTACGGCGTTGATCGCCTTCATGAAGAGCCTCAAGGGTGAGAACAAGGGGGGACAGTGACTTCCCACGATGCAACGCACAGGGAAAGCGCGGCGGCGGTGAGCGCGGAGAACGCCCTAGGCGGTGAACACTACCTCAACCACGGACGCGGCCTGTGGTCGTGGCTGACCACGCTGGACCACAAGCGCATCGGTATCATGTACTTAGTGTCGATTCTGGCGGCTTTCCTGCTGGGTGGCGTGTTCGCGTTGCTGCTGCGCACCGAGCTGCTTACCCCCCAGCAGACCATCATGAAGGCCGACACCTACAACCAGATGTTCACCTTGCACGGGGCGGTGATGATCTTCCTGTTCATCATCCCAGGTATCCCAGCAGCTTTGGGTAACTTCGTGCTGCCGTTGATGCTGGGCGCCAAGGACGTGGCCTTTCCGCGACTTAACCTGGCCAGTTACTACCTGTGGGTCAGCGGGGCGTTGTTCGCGCTGATTTCGATGATCACTGGCGCGGTGGACACCGGCTGGACGTTCTACACGCCCTACTCCACCACCACCTCGACGAGCGTCATTGCCATGGTGTTTGGCGCGTTTGTGCTGGGCTTTTCGTCGATCTTCACAGGTTTGAACTTCGTGGTGACGATTCACAAGATGCGACCACCGGCGATGACCTGGTTCAAGATGCCGTTGTTTCTGTGGGGACTGTACGGCACGGCGATCATTCAGATTTTGGCCACGCCGGTGTTGGGCATCACGCTGCTGCTGATCATCGCCGAGCGGGCGCTGGGGGTAGGCATCTTCGATCCCGCCCTGGGTGGCGATCCGGTCCTGTTCCAGCACTTCTTCTGGTTCTACTCGCACCCTGCGGTGTACATCATGATTCTGCCGGCCATGGGGGTGATTTCGGAGCTCATGGCCACCTTCTCCCGCAAGCGCATCTTCGGCTACGCCGCCATCGCCGGCAGCTCCATCGCCATCGCGGTGATCTCGTTTCTGGTGTGGGGGCACCACATGTTCGTCTCGGGCCAGTCCAACCTGGCCGGCATGATCTTCTCGTTCCTCACCTTCCTGGTGGCAATCCCGTCGGCTATCAAGGTGTTCAACTGGATAGCCACGATGTACAAAGGCTCGGTGTGGTTGGCCACGCCCATGCTGTACGCCCTGTCGTTCCTCTTCCTGTTCGGCATCGGCGGCCTCACCGGGCTTTTCCTGGGAGCGCTGGCCACCGACGTGCATCTCCACGACACCTACTTTGTGGTGGCCCACTTCCACTACGTAATGTTCGGCGGCACGGTGATGGGTTTTTTGGGGGGGTTGCACTACTGGTGGCCGAAGATGTTCGGCCGCATGTACAGCGAGCGTTGGGGCCGCATTGCCGCACTGCTCATCTTCGTGGGGTTCAACGTCACCTTCTTCGCCCAGTTTGTCATGGGTAGCCAGGGGATGCCGAGGCGGTACTACAACTACCTGCCGGAGTTTACGACCTACCACGTGATTTCCACCCTGGGCTCCTACCTGCTGGCAGCGGGTCTCCTCATCGTCCTCATCTACTTGATCCACTCCTTAACCAAGGGGCAGCCCGCGCCGGCGAATCCTTGGGGCGCGGCGACCGCCGAGTGGCAGACCCCCTCTCCGCCACCCCACGACAACTTCCTCCGGGACCCAGTGGTCGACGACCCCTACGATCTGGAGCGTTGGCGGTGGGACGCCGAGCTCGCTGGCTACCGCCTGGAGGGCGCTGCAGCTCGCCCCGCCGGGGCGGTGTGAGGGGGCGGCGCCATGAGCCACACTCCCCCCCACGGCGAGGCCCACGACCCCCACTTGGCGCACCACTTTCCCGACGCCACCACCCAGTTCGAGGCGGGCAAGCTGGGGATGTGGATCTTCCTGGCCACCGAGATCCTCCTCTTTGGCGGGCTGTTCTGCGCCTACGCCGTGTACCGCGCCAACCACCCCGAGATCTTTATGTACGCCCATCAGTTCCTGGACAAGGTGTTGGGCGGCATCAACACCGCTGTGCTGATCATTTCCTCGTTGACTATGGCGTGGGCGGTGCGAGCGGCGCAGCTGGGACACCAGCGCGCCTTGACTCGACTGCTGGCCGCCACCATCGCCATGGGGTTCGTCTTCCTGGGAATCAAGTACGTGGAGTACGAGCACAAGTGGAAGGAGGGGCTGCTGCCCGGCACTCACTTCAACTATCCGCTGCCGGAGGTGCCCGCGGCCGCTCCTCCCGTGGCCGCGGACCCGGCGCCGGTGGGGGTACCGGCGGGCGACGCCTCGACCATCGCCCCCGCGGCGCGCGGCCCGGCCGGGCTTGCTGATCCCGCCGCCGCGCGTCCCCCTGCGCCGCCAGTAGTTCCGCGTAACGTGCAGATTTTTTTCGGCATTTACTTCACCATGACCGGCCTGCACGGTTTACACGTGATCGCCGGCATGATTACTTTGATGTGGATCCTGCGCCGCGCTCGGCGGGGGGAGTTCGGGCCACGCTACTTCACCCCCGTCGACCTGGCCGGACTGTACTGGCACCTGGTGGACCTCATCTGGATCTACCTGTTCCCGCTGCTGTACCTGATCCACTAGGGAGAAGGAGAGGAGCGATGACCGCCCACGCCCCCGACCACGCCGCTGGCGCCGCCCACGTGCACGTGGTTCCCGCCCCCGTGCTGCTCGCCGTGTGGGGTGCGCTCATGGCGCTTACCGTGCTCACCGTCGCCGCCACGTGGGTGGATTTGGGGGCGATGAATTTGGTTCTGGCGCTGGCCATTGCCACGGTAAAGGCGGCCCTGGTGGTTCTCTACTTCATGCACATGCGCTACGACCGCCCTTTTCACGCCATCGTATTCGTAGGTTCGCTGGCGTTCGTGGCGCTGTTCGTCATCCTCGCTCTGCTGGACACGGCAGCGTATCGGCCGGAGATGATTCCGGACTATGCGCCGGCCATCAAAGGGCGTTGAAATGAGCGCCGCGCCGCGGCCCACCGCCGACAAGTTGGCCATCGGTTCCACCGGGATGTGGTGGTTTTTGGCGTCGCTGGGGATGATCTTCGGTGCCTCGGTGCTGGGTCTCTTTTGGGTGCGCGCGGCCGCCGAGGTGTGGCCGCCGCCGGAGGCGCCCCCGCTGCCCGCCGGCCTGTGGCCGAGTACGGTCATTATTCTGCTCTCCACCGTCACCATGGAGTGGGCGCGGCGGGTTTGGCGACGCCCCGGCCGGCCCAACATGGCCCTGGCACTGCTGGCCACCCTCCTGCTGGGCATGGCTTTTCTGGTGGCGCAGACGCGCGGGTGGTTCTTGCTGGTCGCCGCCGACTTTACCGCCACCACCAGCCTTTACGCCTTTACCTTTTATTTGCTTACTGTGCTCCACGCGGTGCACGTGCTGGGGGGGGTGGGGCCACTGGCGGTGGTGACGCTGCGGGCTTTTCGCCTGGGGCCGACGTGGCCCGCCCACGGGGTGGTCTATACGGCCATGTACTGGCACTTCCTGACCGGGGTGTGGCTGGTGCTGTTCGCGGTTTTCCAGATTACCGCGGCGTAGAGCCGTCGTCGTCACCGTCGTGGCGGCTGCGCAGGGCATCCAGCGCCAGGCCGCCGAACTGTACGGCGGCGCGCAGCGGTCCGAACCGGTGGACGGCGCGGGAGAAGCTCCAGGACACCAGGTTCCGTGGCGGTAGGCTGGCCTCCGTCGGCGGGCGCGGCACCAGGGACACGGCGTCCGCCGGGCAGTCCACGGTGCACACGCCGCAACCGATGCAACGCTGGGGGAGGACGTGCACGACACCGTCGCGTTCCACCATCGCTTGCATGGGACAGCGGGAGTGGATGCAGTAGCCGCACACGGCGCAGCGGTCTCCATCGACGGAGGCGACGTAGTTGGAACGCACCAGCAGGTGAGGGGCGGAAAACTCGCGCAGCGAACGCAGGAAGCCGCAGCAGCAGGAGCAGCAGTTGCAGACGAACATGTTCTGGCGCTGCAGGTTATAGGTGCAGTGGACGAGCCCCTCGTGCTCCACCTGGGAGAGGATGGCGAGCGCCTCCTCGCGGGTGATGGTGCGTCCCCAGGTGGGGAACTCGGCATAGGCGTTCTCCTCGGGGGAGAAGGCCAGACACGTCTCGCGCGGGTGGGAACACGGCTTACCCAGCGCCCCTTGCTCCGTGCGGCAGATGCACTTCATGACGCGGAAGGAACGGGCGCGGGAGATCAACTGGGCGACGTTCTCCCAGGGCAGTACCTCGGCCCGCACCGGCAGGGTCTTGTTGACTGGCACGACGCGGGCAAGGGCCGGGGAGGTGCTGGCAAGGGTGGCCAGCAGGGTCGGAGCGTACTCCTCGAACAGCGACGCCAGCTCGGCGTCCATGTGGGGAAGTTGAAACTCCCAGATACCGACCACGAACGGCGCGAGCATGTAGCGCTGCACGCCGCGCATACGGAACGAATAGATCTGGCCACGGGCCGCCATGCGAGCGAGCGCTGCCTGGATTTCCTCCCTGGGGCGGCGCAGACGGCGGGCGATGGCGCTGGCGGTCTCCGGCACCATCTTGAGTTTCAAGGCGAGCTGCGCATCTTCGGGGGAAAAGATCTTCTTGAGGATGCGCAGCTCCACGCCGTTGGGGGTGGCTGGGAACCCCTGGGGGAACTGGTCCAGTCGGCGCGCCAGGCGTTCGTAGACCTCCACAGCTGGGCATCCTAGCGCCCGCACGGGATGATGGGAAGGGCGCGGGCGCCACCCTTGAATCGAAGGCTAGCTTGGGAATGGGAGTGCCCCCAGCGCCTGCCGGCGAGGGGGGCGATGCAGGGACGAATTTTTCGCCAGCCGTGGTTGAATTGCGGCGATGAACGACCACCCGCTGGCCGAGCGGGCTCGCCAAGCGCCGGAGCAGCCGGGCGTGTACCAGTTTCAGGATGCCCGCGGGCGGGTGCTCTACGTGGGCAAGGCCAAGCATTTGCGGCGGCGGGTGATGAGCTATTTCGCCCGCGAGCTGGACCCCAAGACCGCCGCCATGGTGGCAGCGGCGCGGCGGCTGGAGTTCGTGGTCACGGCCACCGAGGTGGAGGCGCTGATCCTCGAAAACCGCCTCATCAAGCAGCATCGGCCCCGCTTTAACATCACCCTGCGCGACGACAAGACCTACCCCTACGTGAAGCTCACCACCGGCGAAGAGTACCCCCGCGCCTTCCTCACGCGTCGCATCAAGGACGACGGGCACAGCTACTTCGGCCCTTACCTGGGCCGGCATATGGCGGCGCGGGTGATGGAGCTGATACGAACTCGCACCCAGGTGCGTACCTGCCGCTGGGATCCCCGGCGCGACGGGATGCTACCGCGCCCGTGCCTGTATCACGATCTGGGCGCCTGTTTGGGGCCGTGCGTCGCGGGCCTGACCTCCGTCGCCGAGTACCGCCGGGCGGTGGAAGAGGTGGTGCTGCTGCTGCAGGGCCGACACGACGAGCTCAAACCGCGCCTGGAAGAACAGATGCTGCGCGCCGCCGAGGCGGAGGAGTTCGAGCGGGCGGCGCGCTACCGCGACCTGTTGGCCGCCCTGGCGGAGCTGGGCCGCGGCCAGCACGTGGAAGTGGCCGGCAGCGGCGCCGTGGACGTGGTGGGGGTGCACGGGGAGGGGGGCGACGCGTCGGTGGTGGTGCTGGTATACCGGGAGGGGCGACTGGTGGACAAACGCGAGTTTCATTGGGAGGGGCTGGGTCAGGAATTCGGTCCCGAGCAGCTGGGCAGCTTCCTGGCCCAGTACTACGAGGCCAACCCGGCCGTCCCCGAGCGCGTCGAGCTGCCTTTCGCCCCGGATGAGCCGGCGACCCTCGCCGCCTACCTGCGCCACAAGGGCGGGCGGGCCGTCGTCGTCCACGTGCCCCGGCGCGGTGTGCGGGCGCGGGTGCTGGCGCTCGCCCAGGACAACGCCCGTGCCGCCTTTCGCTTGCGCTTCCGTCAGCCGCGCCGGGAAGGGGAACGGGTGGCGGCGGCCATTGCCCAGCGCCTGGGGGTGGCGGCGCCGGTGCGGCGCATCGAGTGTTTCGACGTATCCCACTTCCACGGGGAGGTGCAAGTGGCGGCGTTGGTCGTGTGGGAGGGGGGAAGGCTGCGCAAGGGGGAGTACCGCACCTTCAACGTGAGGGAGGGGGCGGGGGCCGACGATCCCGCCGGTTTGGCCGAGGCGGTGACCCGGCGCTACCGCCGCCGCCTGCAGGAAGGGCAGCCGCTACCGGACCTAGTGCTGGTGGATGGGGGGCAGGCACAGGTGGCCGCCGCCGCGCGTGCTTTGGCCGAGCTCAACCTGGAGCGCCCGGTGGCTGGGCTGGCCAAGCGCTTCGAAGAGGTGCACGTGCTGCACTCCCCCCAACCGTTGCGGCTGGAGGCCAACGACCCGGTGCGACTGGTCTTCCAGTTGCTGCGCGACGAAGCCCATCGCTTCGCCGTCACCCGGCACCGTCGCCGGCGGCGGGCCCGACGTCTGGCCACGCAGTTGCTGGCGGTGCCGGGGGTGGGTCCGGTCCGGGCCCAGCGGCTGCTGCAGCGCTTTGGCTCGCTGGATGGGGTGCGCGCGGCGGCTAGGGAGGCGCTGGACGAGGTGGTGGGCAAGGCCACCGCGGCCAAGGTGTGGTCGGCCCTGCACGGCGACGGCGGGGCCCCTTGATGAGTGCCATCATTGACGTGGCGCTGGCCGCCTACCGCCACCTGGCGGAGAGGGTGGACCGGCTCACCTTCGCGCCGCCGGTGGCCTTCGTGTACAACCCCCTGCGCTACGCTTGGTCGGCCCACGAGCTGTACCTGCGACGGGCCCTCGCAGGGCCGCCGCAGGTGGTGCTGCTGGGCATGAACCCGGGGCCGTGGGGGATGGCGCAAACCGGCGTGCCCTTTGGGGAGGTGGAGTTGGTGCGCTCGTGGCTGGGGATCGAAGCCGAGATTGGGCGTCCGCCGCGGCAGCACCCAGCACGACCGGTGCTGGGGTTTTCCTGCCGCCGCCGCGAGGTGAGCGGGCAGCGCCTGTGGGGGTGGGTGCGGGAGCGCTGGGGTGAGCCGGAGCGATTTTTTGCTCACTTCGCGGTGCTCAACTACTGCCCCCTGATGTTCCTGCAGGCCAGCGGAGGCAACCTCACCCCTGACCGACTCCCCGTCGGCCAGCGGCGTGCGCTGGAAGCGGTGTGCGACGCGGCGCTGCGCGCCGTCGTGGCGCAGGTGCAGCCGCGGCTAGTGGTGGGGCTCGGGGGATTTGCGCGCCGGCGCGCCGCCGCCGCTTTGGAGGGCATGGGGGTGGCGGTGGGCGAGGTGTTGCACCCCTCACCGGCGAACCCACGGGCCAACGCAGGTTGGGCCCAAATGGTTACCGCACAGCTGGCGGCACTGGGGGTGGAGGTACCCAAGGTGTCGGGGGCGGCCGCTTGTCGCGGCGCCTGACCAACCGTACAATGACAAGTCGGAGAGGGACATGCCTCAGATCCTGGAAGGCAAGCTGGACGCCACGGGGCTGCGCTTCGGTATCGTCGCCAGCCGGTTCAACGATCTGCTCACCGCGCGCCTGGTGGAGGGCGCCATGGACTGCCTCCTGCGCCACGGGGCGCGCGACGAAGACGTCATCCTGGCCCGCGTGCCCGGGTCGTGGGAGCTGCCCTTTGCGGCGCAGCGCCTGGCGGCCACCGGCAAGGTCGATGCGGTCATTGCCCTGGGCGTGCTGATCCGCGGTGCCACGCCGCACTTCGAGTACATCGCCGCCGAAAGCACTAAAGGGCTGGCGCAGGTGGCGATGCACTCGCAGGTGCCGGTGTCCTACGGCGTGCTCACCTGCGACACCCTGGAGCAGGCACTGGAACGCTCCGGCAGCAAGGCGGGCAACAAGGGGTGGCACGCAGCCCTGGCGGCGATCGAGATGGTGAGGCTGTTCCAACAGTTGCGAGAGGGGTAAGCCGTGGGGGTACGGCGCCGCGGGCGCGAGCTGGCCTTGCAACTCCTCTACCAGCACGAGCTGGCCGGGGGAGAGGTGGAGACTCTGACCGCCTCCTCGGCTGACCTGCAGGAGGTACCGGCGGCGGCGCGGGAGTTTGCCGGCACTTTGGTGCGTGGGGTGCTGGGGCACCTGCCAGAGATCGACAGCGAGCTCGCCGGGCAAGCCGACCACTGGCGCATCGAGCGCATGGCGGCGGTGGACCGCAACATCCTGCGGCTCGCCATGTACGAGTTGCTCTACCAGCCCGACACACCGGTTTCTGTAATCATCGACGAGGCCATCGAGCTGGCCAAACGCTACGGATCCGAACGCTCCTCCCAGTTCGTCAACGGCGTGTTGGACGCCTTCGCCCATCGGGTGCGCGCCGTGGCGGAGGGGGCGTGAACGCTTTTCGGGCGATGGCCGTGGCCCTGTTGGCCGCCGCGGCCGCTGGGGCGGACGAGGCGCACATCGGCATGCCCCTGCCGCTGGCCGCCCACGTGGAGACCGGCGACCGCAATGGGCACGTGGTGGGGATCGAGCTGTCCCACGACGGCGCGGTGGTCACGGTGAGCCGCAGCGTGCAAGCCTTTGCCGGCTCTCCCCCATTCCCGCTCCCCTTGGCCGCCCGGGACGTGGACGCCGGCTACCTCGAGACGCCGGCCGGCTTCGCCCTGCCGGCGGAACTGCTGAACGCCGTGGGCCGGCAGCACCTGGCCGTAGGGGTGGTGGAAGAAGTGGTGGCGTGGGTGACGCGGCGCATCACTCTGGACGACCGCGACGGCGGAGCGCAGGACGCCGCCTCGGTGCTGGGCCGGCGGCGTGGCCGCTGCTCGGGACGGGCCAACGCGGCGGTGGGCCTGTTGCGCGCCCTGGGCGTGCCGGCACGGGCGGTACACGGCGTGTTGGTGGCCGACCACGAGGCCCGCTGGCACCGCTGGGGTGAAGCCTGGCTGGGGTCCTTGGGGTGGGTGGCTTTCGATCCTGGTGCATCAGTGGGGCTGGTGGGCGTGCGCTACGTTCCCATGGCCGGAGCGGCGGCGGACGTACCGCTGGCAGGGGTGCGTCTGCTGCACGTGGAAGAGAGCGGCTACGCTGCGCTGCCGCGCCGCCATGGTTTGCGGGTGGTGCCGGTCGGGGGAGCGACGATGAGCTGCCGCGCCCCAGCGGGGGCGGGGTGGGTCACCGCCTTCCTGCTAGGGCCGGACGGGGTGCGACGGGCACGTGGAGGCGACGGGGGCGTAGAGTTCCACGGTTTGATTCCTGGGCGTTATCGGCTGGCTTGGGAGGCAAAGGGGAAACTGGCCGGGGTGATGGACGTGTGGCTGCAGCACGCCCGCACCGTGTTGGTCACCCTGGCGGCCGGCGAGGAGGGCTCATGAAGGCGATTCTCGGCCGGCTGGGCGACATCGCGCTGCCCAGCCTGTTCAGGCTGTTGGAATCGGCCGAGGTAGAGGGTTCCCTGGAGCTGGACTGCGGTGATAGCCGTGGCACCCTGTGGATCCGAGGGGGTCGGGTGGCCGGTCGCCTCGAACCTGAAGTCCTGCGAGCCGCGGCCGCACGCACTGGCAGCTTCTGTTTTCGGCCTGGGCCTCCGCCCGTCACGGCGGAGCGGTGGGAGTCGAGTCGGGATTTTCTGGCCCGCATCGACGCCGAGAGGGTGCGACTGTCGCTGGAGGAGTTGGGGGAGGGGGTGGAGATGGCCGGGGATCCCCTCGCCGACCTGCGCAGCAGCCTGGAGCAAGTCCACCTTCCCGTAGGCCACCCCTCGGTCGCCGTGGTCACCGCTGACCCACGACCGTACCGCCATTTGGAGCCGCTGTGGGCGCAGCGAGGTTGGACGGTGACCGTAGAAGGGGATGTCTTCTTCCCCGCGTCCGTCGAACCCGACCTGCTGATTTTGCATCTGCCCTCGGCGGGGACGCTGGCCGGGCAGGCGGAGGCGTGGCTCAACGTGGTGCGCGCCGCCCGCACGGCCGAACCACCGGTGCCCGTGCTATGGGTGGGTGGCCTGTCGGATCCGGCGGTGCGCCACCAGGCGATTGTGCTGGGGGTGGAGTTTCTGCTCCCCGGCCCGCTCTCCGAGGCCGGCGAGACGGGGCGCTGGTTCCGCGAGGAGCTGACGCTGCTCGCCGAGCGCACCCTGGCGCGCCAGGGCTCCCGTGGTCGGGACGAGGCCGAGTCGCTGCGAGACTTCTTCTTGGCGTTGCACTTGGACGCCCCGCCGGCGGAGGTGTGCGCTTCGCTGCTGCGTCTGGCCGGCGACTTTTTCCACCGTGGCGTGTTGTTGGCGGTGCGGGAGCGGGCGTTCGAGTCCCTGGGCTCCTACGGTTTCGCCCACGTGCCGGCGGGGAAATCGCCTCGCGGCTTGGATCTGCTGGAAGAGGTGGTCGTCGGGCGGTGCGTGCTTCAGCTTGCCGGCGCTCCGGCGGCCTCGCGACGCGCCCTCGCGCACGCTCTGGGCTCGGGCAGCGAGTTGGAAGATGGTGTGGTCATGCCGGTGCTGCAGCGCGGTGAGTGCGTCGCTGTGTTCGTCGGCGACGGTGCGGTCCACCCCGGCGGGCGGCATGACGCGTTGGCGGCGCTGCTCGCCCGTGCCGGCGGCATGCTCGGACTGTAACGACGCCCTGCCCCCACCGCGGAGTAGCGGGGGATAACAACGGCGGGCGCAGCCCTCGCATCTGGAGCTAGGGGGTGGTGCCGAAGCTCCACATTACCGTTCACTTGCCAATGGGTTGGTGGAGGCGCCCAAGGCGGCGGCTGGTAGGAGGGGTGGGCTCCATAGCGCTTGGCGGTGATCGCCGGGGCGCTGCCCCTGGGTTTGACCGGGCGGAGCAAGGGGCCATTCCCGGGGTGCCCAGGCAGACCGGAGCTTCGGCTTTGCCGTGGGGGTGCGAGGCGAGCTGGCTCGGGAGGGTGAGGAGCAGTACCCCCCACCGTCCGCACCGCTCTGGAGGCCATCCCGGCCATGGCTGGGGGGTTGGTGATCGCAGCGCTGGTGGCCGGCCCCGCCGCGGTGGGCGCTGGGCGCGGCCTGCCCGTCTTCGACCGGCAGGGGCCCCGCTTGGGGTGCACAGGGGCACCACCGGTACCATGGACGGCACGGCCGTTGTCAACGCCGCAGCGGAGCCGGGCGCCAGGAGCAGCTCTATGGGGTGTCAGAGGCTCAAGAGGTACGAGGGGACCACGAGCACACCGGCGCTTTGAGCTCGCTCCTCCACCTCCGGGCGCACCTGGTAACTCACCAGCACCCCCACCAGCTCCCCCCGTACAACCGCGGTACCGCTCAGGCGCTCCAGCAGACGGCGAACGTTGTCCACGTCTTTTACCCGGGCGCGGGCCTTGGCCTCCCCCACCACCGTGACCGTATCCCCAGTGGCCCGCCGGCCGTAGCCGACGATGTTGAGTTCCACAAGCTCCCCCCGCCGGTCGGTGACCCACCGTCGAGCAAAAGGCCCGTCGGGGCTTATCCCGGCCAGCTCCGGCAGCAGCTCCGGCAGGGAGCGGATGGCGCGGTCTTCGAGGGTGTAGCCCACCGCGTCGGAAAGGCCACCCACCATGGTGCGGGTCTCGTTGAGAGCTTTGGCCAGCCGGCGCACTTCCTCTTCGGTCCGCCGTTGCGCTTCGGTGAGTTGTTGCTGCGCACCCGCCAGTTGCTCAACGCGCTGTTCGGTGCGCTGCTGGGCTTGGGCAAGTTCCTCCACGCTTTGCTCGGTGCGCTGTTGCGCTTGCGCGAGTTCGTCCATCCGGCGCGCCAGGAGCTCCACGCGCTGTTCGGTGCGCTGCTGGGCTTGGGCAAGTTCCTCCACGCGCTGCTCGGTGCGCTGTTGCGCTTGCGCGAGTTCGTCCATCCGGCTCGCCAGGAGCTCCACGCGCTGTTCGGTGCGCTGCTGGGCTTGGACGAGTTCTTCAAGACGCTGCGCAGTGCGCTCTTGCGCCTGGGCCAGCCCGCGCTGTGCCTCAGCCAATTCGTGAACGACCGCCTTGAGCTCGCGAAACTCGGCTTTTGTCACCTGGTCCGACAGCTCTTCGTGCAGCTCCGAAAAGGCGCGCAGCAAGACCTGGGCCGTCTTGGCGTCCAAGGAAGTTCCAGCCAATTCGGCCAGCTCGGCAAGACTGCGGGAAAACCCAGGCATGGCTCTCGTTCCGCTGCCATTCTACACCGCGGCTGAGGCGGCGCGAGGTGCCACTGAGGAGCGGCACTGCTCTGGTCTGTGGAGAGGGGGTGGCCGAGTCCGATGCGCGGCGAGAACCGCTATACAATCCCCGCGCGGAGGGCGAGGCATGGCGGCGCCGTACGATTTCTCTCGCATCGAGCCGTTTTGGCAGGAGTTTTGGGAGCGGGAAGGTTTCGCGGTCATTGATACGGCCAGCGAGAAAGATCTTTACATGCTCATGATGTTCCCCTACCCCTCGGGCGATCTGCACGTTGGGCACGGTCGCAACTACATTTTGGGAGATTGCCTGTTTCGCATGTTCCTGATGCAGGGGAGGCGGGTGCTCAACCCCATGGGATGGGACGCCTTCGGGTTGCCCGCCGAAAACGCCGCCATCAAGCGCAACGTCCACCCCTACCAGTGGACTCGGGCCAACATCGCCCGCATGAAGCAACAGTTTCGTGCCTGGGGGATCCTGTACGACTGGGACAAGGAACTGGCCTCCTGCGAGAGCGAGTACTACCGCTGGAACCAGTGGTTCTTCTTGCGCATGCTGAAGAAGGGGCTGGCCTATCGGGGGCAGGCGCCGGTGAACTGGTGCCCCTCCTGCCACACCGTGCTGGCCAACGAGCAAGTGGTGGGCGGCGGCTGCGAGCGGTGCGGCACGGCGGTGGTGCAGCAGCATCTGGAGCAGTGGTTCTTCCGCATCACGGCCTATGCCGAACGTCTGCTGGAAGGGTTGGACCGCCTGCCACACTGGCCGGAAAAGGTCAAGGTGATGCAGCGCAACTGGATCGGCCGCTCCGAGGGGGCCGAGTTCACCATGCAGGTGAAGGGGCGTGACGAGTTGGGGGGGTTCCGGGTGTTTACCACGCGCCCCGACACCGCGTTTGGAATGACCTTCGCTGTGTTGGCTCCGGAGCACCCATTGGTCAGCCAAATTACCACCCCCAACCAAGCTGCTGAGGTGGCGGCATTTGTGGAGCGGGTGAGACGCTCCACGGAGCTGGAGCGCCTGGCCACCGAGGGGGAAATGGGCAAGCGCGGCGTGTTCACCGGTAGCTATGCGGTCAACCCCTTCAACGGCCAACCGGTACCCATCTACCTGGCCGACTACGTGCTCATGTCGTACGGCACGGGCGCCATCATGGCTGTACCGGGTCAGGACCAGCGCGACTGGGATTTCGCTCAAGCCTACGGGCTGCCCATCGTGCGCACCGTGCAGCCGCCCGAGGGATGGGTGGGGGAGGCGTGGACGGGGGACGGCCCGGCAATCAACAGCTCGTGGTTGAATGGGTTGTACAAGGAGGAGGCCATCGCCCGGGCCACCGCGTGGTTGGAGGAGCGGGGAATCGGCAACCGCAAGGTACATTATCGACTGCGGGATTGGCTAATTTCCCGGCAGCGCTACTGGGGTACGCCCATCCCGGTGGTGTTTTGCCCCGAGCACGGCCCGCGGCCGGTGCCGGAGGAGGAGCTGCCGGTGGTGCTGCCCACCGACATCGAGTTTGGCGGTGTGGAGGGCAATCCGTTGGCGCGCAGCGCGTCGTTCGTCAGCGCCCGCTGTCCAGATTGCGGTGGGCCGGCGCGGCGCGAGACGGATACCATGGACACCTTCGTGGATTCGTCTTGGTATTACTTGCGCTTCGTCAACCCGCGGGTGAACCATGCCATGTTCGACGTGGAGCGGGTGCGCCGCTGGATGCCCGTGGATCTGTACATTGGCGGCATCGAACACGCCATCCTGCATCTCCTGTACGCGCGGTTTTTCTACAAGGTGCTCTATGACTTCGGCATGGTTCCCAACGACGAGCCCTTCCAGGTGCTGTTCAACCAGGGGATGATCGTCGCGCCTTCCAAGACCACCGGCAAACTAGAGAAGATGTCCAAATCCAAGGGAAACGTGGTGGCGCCGGACGAACTGATCGCTCGCTTTGGAGCGGATACGGAGCGGCTCTATACCCTCTTCATGGGACCACCCGAGAAGGAGGTGGAGTGGAGCGACGAGGGGGTGATGGGGGCGCATCGCTTCCTGCAGCGGGTGTGGGCGCTTCAAGACGCGGTGCAGGCGCGCCGCGGGGTGGAGGGGGAACCAGAGGCCGACGAACGGCTGCGCGTCGCCATGCACCAAACCATCCGCCGAGTGCACGAAGATCTGGGACGCTACAAGCCCAATACCGCCATCGCTGCCCTCATGGAGTTGAGCAACACCCTAGGTGAGCTGCAGGCCAGCGCCAGCGGGGCGGTGCTGGAGGAGGCGTACGGCGCGCTCATACGCCTGCTGCACCCCATGGCGCCGCATATCACCGAGGAGCTGTGGCGGGTGCTGGGGCAGGAGGGCTCGCTGTTGCGCTCGGGGTGGCCGCAGTGGGATGCCGAGCTGCTGGCTCGCCAGGAGGTGACCGTGGCGGTGCAGGTGAACGGCAAGCTGCGGGCCACCGTATCACTGCCGCCGGGGGCCACCGCGGAAGCCGCCACGGAGGCAGCCCGCGCCGCGGCGGCGCGCTGGTTGGAAGGCAAGGAGGTGGTGCGCGTGGTGCACGTGCCCGAGCGGCTCGTCTCCTTCGTCGTCAGGGGGTAGGGGATGTCACTCTCCCAGGGAATGTTGCTGTCCATGACGGGGGTCGCACTGGCGTGGTTGGCAGGGTGCGGCTACCACCTGGTGGGGACCGGGTCCACGACCTTGCCGAGCCACCTCAAGAGCCTGTACGTGGCGCCCTTCGTGAACCAGACGGTGCGGGCGGAACTGGACCAGCGCCTCACCGAGGAGGTCACCCAAGAGTGGGTGCGCCGGGGACGCTTCCAGCTGGTTTCGTCGGCGGAGCAGGCGGATGCGGTAGTCTCGGGGACCATCGTGTCGGCGAGCACGGCGCCGGTACGGTTCGACGATCAGGGCCGGGTGACCCAGTACCAGCTCACCGTGGCCGCGGACGTGCAGATCGTCGACCGCACCGTAGAACCACCCCGTACCCTTTGGCGGGACAAGCGTTTCACCCGTACCGTATCGTACGAGGTGGACGCCTCAGCGCAGGATTACTTCGACCGCGAAATCGAAGCCATGGAGCGGGCTGCGCGGGATTTCGCGCGCGGCTTGGTGGTGACCATCCTCGAAGGCTTCTAGGACGCCCCTGGGCGTTTGGCAGGGGACAGCTGCACCGGTGGGGCGGGCGGGACAAGCCTGCACCCCGGCCGGGTTCTCGTCGTACCCGGTCCTTAAGCCTTGGCGCCGGTAAGCACCTGCTCGATGGTGGCGAACAGCTGCGCGGGTTCCACCGGTTTGTCAATGAAGGCGTCGGGGCGGTAGTGCTTGAAGCGATCGAGGAAGGCGTGGTAGTCGGCGGTGAGCTTTTCCTGGATGCCGCTCACCAGGATTACCGGCAGACCTTCGAGCCTGGGGTCCTTGCGAATCGCCACCAGGGTATGGAGGCCGCCCTTGTCGGGCATCATGATGTCCAACAATACGAGATCGGGGCGCTGCTGTTCCAAAAGGGCGAGCCCGTCGGCGGAGCAGTTGGCGGTGCGCACCTGCCACCCGCGATCGGACAGCAACGCCGACAGATACGTCGTGATGTCGGGCTCGTCGTCGATGATCACCGCGCTCTTTCCTTCCACGTCGCCTCCCAGCGGCCGGGGCCACGGGTCAAGCCCGCCCGGCCGTGTCGTGACGCTCACTATACCATCTCTGAGCCCCGGCGAGGCGGTAAGCAACGCCAGGAGCGTACGATAGAAACAAATCCCGGGAAATCCGCCTACTCCTACTTGACAACTCGGATTTTAGGTGTTATATCGGTCACGTGAGACTCTCGACCAGACCCCGATACGCTCTCCGCCTCATGCTAGAGGTCGCCCGCTTAGCGGGAGATCAACCGGTGTCCCTGGCTGCCGTCGCCCAGCGCACTCATCTTTCCCGTGCCTACCTGGAGCAGCTGGCCCTCGCCCTGCGCAACGCCCGGTTGGTCAAGGGGGTGTGCGGCAAGGGTGGGGGTTACCGCCTCGGCCGCGAGCCGTCGGAGATCACGGTACGCGAGATACTGGAGGCGGTGATGGGTCCCATTGCCATCGTCGAGTGTGTGGAAGATCCATCCAGTTGCATGCTGGCAGAGTTTTGCGAGTGCCGACCGGTGTACGCCTTGATTAACCAACGCATCACCGATGCCCTCTCCAGCTTCACCCTCGCCGATCTACTCAACACCGAGCGGGTGGCCGCTATGCGCGCGGAGCTGGAGCGAGGAGGGGGTGGACGATCGGGTTCGCGGAGTGCGCCCGCGGTGCCGCCGGGCGCAGTGGTGGCCAAATGTTAATGGGGCCGAGCCGGTCCAGCCGGCCTGAGCCCGTGGAGGTGCTGAACATGGGGGAGGAGAAACGAATCGGCAACCGGGTGGTGCGGTTGATACGAGGGGACATCACCGATCTCGAGGTGGAGGCCTTCGTTTTCGACATCACCGAGGACTTGAAGCTGGGGTCGGGGTACGGCGGGGCGATCGCCCAACGGGGCGGTCCTGCGGTTCAGAAGGAGCTGGACGGCTTTGGCCGCCTGCCGGTGGGCGAAGCGCTCATCACGTCGGCCGGAAATATGAAGGCGAAATTCATCGTGCACGTCAACGGGCCGAAGTTCCACGAGCCCGACACCGAAGGTAAACTGCGGCGCGCCGTCACGGCTGCCCTCACCGTTGCCGCGCAAAAAGGAATCAAACAAATTGCTTTTCCCCTCATCGGTACGGGGCTGTACCAGGTCCCCCTGGAGCTCTCGGCGCGGGTGCTCATGGAAACCATCACCGCCCACCTTCAGGGCGACACCTGCATCGAGGAAGTGTTGCTAGTTGCCCTGGACTCGCGCGAGTGGGCGCCCCTGGCCGCCCACTTTTTGAAGGGAGCCAACCATGCCGCAGCATGAACCGTCCGCCCTGTTGCACACCGTGGAGATCATTCACTGGAGTGCCCTGGCCGTTATGGGCCTGGTCTACACCATTCGCCTGTGGTGGTTGCTACGCTTCCGCGCCACCCGCGATCGGCAGGCGCCAGGAAATCCGGCGCGCACCGATGGCCGGCGCGGCGCCCTGTACTCGCTGGCCAATGTGGCAATGCCGTGGGCAATGGAGAGCACACGGCGCAAGCCCTTCTTCTACGCTACCTTTGTGCTTTTCCACCTGGGGGTGGCGGCGGGCATTGGGCTGGCTTTTCTCAGTTCGCTGGCCCCGGGCCTGGTGGCCCAACCGGCCTACGCGGCGGTGAGCGGAACGCTGCTGGCCGTGGCGTTTGTGGTGGCGGTGGGGCGCATTGTGCGGCGGGTGGTGACCCCGTACTTGCGCCTCATCAGCTCGCCGGACGACTACTTCTCGGTGATCATGTTGACCTTCTGGTTTGCCCTCGGCCTGCTGGCACAGCTGTACGTGGCCGGGGTATTGGCGGGGGAGGGGTACCTGGTGGCGTTTTTGCTCGCCACTAGCTTCTTCCTGATTTACGTGCCATTTTCCAAGATCTCCCATTACCTCTATTACCCGTTCACCCGGTTCTGGCTCGGGCGGACGCTGGGCCACCGCGGTTCCATGCCGCCGGTGCGAGCCTAAAGCCAGGGAGGAGCGCAGCGATGAGCTCGGATTCCCGTTCCTACAAGGCAAAAGTTGTTACGGAGTTGTTGGCGAAGAAGCTGACCCGTCCGCTGGTGGCGTCGCTGGTCAGTTGTGTGCACTGCGGCATGTGTCACCAGGCGTGTCACTACGCCCTTGCCAACCCGGACGATCCGCGCATGACGCCATCGTATAAGGGCGATCAGTTGCGAAAAATTTTCAAGCGCACCTACGACTGGACCGGTCGCGTGGCGCCGTGGTGGGTGAGCGCCAAGGTGCCGCTCACCGACGAAGACCTGGAGGTCCTCAAGGACATCGCCTTCGGTACCTGCACCAACTGCCGACGCTGCACCTTCAACTGCCCCATGGGGGTGGATACGGCCGCTGTCAATCGCACCATGCGCGGGTTGCTCACCGCCGTGGGGGTGATGCCCGAGGGGGTCCGGGTGGTCTCCAAGGATCAGTGGGAGATAGGCAACCAAATGGGGGTGCTGAAGGAGGATTACCTGGAAACTCTGGAGTGGCTGTCGGAAGAGCTGGTGGCTGAGGTGGGCGATCCGGCCGCGGCAATCCCCATCGACAAGAAGGGCGCCAAGGTGGTCTACGCCATCAACCCCCGGGAAGTGAAGTACGACCCCCGCACCATCACCAACGCCGCCCTCATTTTCTACGCTGCGGGTGAGCACTGGACGATGGCCTCCGACTGGTGGGACCAGACCAACTTCGGGTTGTTCTCGGGTGACGACCAGCTGGGGGGGGCAGCCGGACGGCGTCTCTTCGAGCGGGTGGCAGAGCTAGGGGCGGAGAAACTGGTGATCTCCGAGTGCGGGCACGGGTACCGCTCCACTCGCTGCGAGGCGCAGAACTGGGCCGGGGTCGACGTGCCCTTCGTCATGGAGAGCGCCGTAATCACCATGATCAACTACATCAAGGAAGGGCGGATCAAGGTGGACCGGGAGAAAAACTCTATCCCGGTCACCTACCACGACTCGTGCAACTTGGCGCGCAGCTGCGGCATTACCGAGGAGCCGCGCGAGCTTCTCCGCCTGGTGGTCAGCGATTTCCGCGAGATGACGCCGAACCGTCAGGAGAACTTCTGCTGCACCGGCGGCGGCGGCGCCATGTCCATGTCCGAGTACACCCCCCGCCGCCTCAAGTCGGCGGTGATCAAGGCCAAGCAAATTGCCGATACCGGCGCCAAGATCGTCGCCACCTCGTGCCACAACTGTGTGGACGGGCTGTCCGACCTCATCAAGTACTACAAGCTGGGGTGTCAGGTGAAGCAGCTCGTGGACCTGACCGCCGAAGCGCTGGTGTTGGAGGAGTGTGCGGTGCGGCGCACGCCGCAGCGGGTGGTAACCATGCCCGAACCGCTGCCCGAGGTGGCAGCGGCGCCGGCGCGAGACTTGCCCCTGGCTGGCCGCACCGTGCTGGTGGTAGACGACGAGGAAGACGCTCGCACCTTTATCGCGGCGGTGCTGGAAGACGCCGGGGCACGCATCGTGTATGCCGCCGACGGTGACGAGGCACTGGCGGTGGCCAGGCGGGAACGCCCCGACCTCATCACCCTTGACCTGTCCATGCCAGGCAAGGACGGGGTCGAGGCCTTCACCGAGCTGCGTCACGATGCCGAGCTCGCCACCACGCCGGTGTGCATCGTCACCGGTCACCCGGAATTCCGCCGGGTGATCTACGACCGCCCGGTGCCTCCCCCCGAGGGGTACATGGACAAACCGGTGGACGGTGAGCAGTTGGTCAAGAACGTGCGGCGCATCCTGGACACGGCCCACGCTGCCGCGTAGCCGTTGGGCAAGGCGGGGAGGAACGATGCCCGACCACTATGCCCAGTACTTCGAGGAGATGCCCTGCTATTTGTCGGTACACGACCGCAATTTCCGTATCATTCACGGGAATCGCCGCTTTCGCAGGGACTTCGGGGCTGAGGGCGAGTTCTGCTACCGCGCTTACAAGGGCCGCGACAGCGTCTGCGACGGCTGCCCGGTAGAGAAAACCTTCGCCGAAGGAACGCCCCAGATCTCGGAGCAGACGCTGCGCACCCGCGACGGGAGGGAGATTCCCGTGCGGGTGCGCACCACCCCCATTCACGACGAGACCGGGGCCATCGTGGCGGTGATGGAGATGCACACCGACATCTCGGAGAGCAAGCGGCTGCAGGAGGAACTTGCCCACAGCCGCCAGCGCCTCGCCCAACTTTTCGAAGAGGTGCCCTGTTACCTCTCCGTGCAGGGGCCCGACCGCATCATCCAACATGCCAACCGCCGGTTTCGGGAGACCTTTGGGCCGGCCATCGGGGAGCCGTGCTACCGGGTCTACAAGCACCGGGAAGAGCAGTGCATCGTGTGCAACGCGCAGGCCGCCTTCCGCGACGGGAAACCATTTGAGCACGAAGAGGTGGTGGTGTCCGCCGACGGTCGCGAGATCAACGTGCTGGTGACCACCGCGCCGCTGCGCAACGCCGCCGGCCAAGTGGAGGCAGTGATCGAGATGGCGGTGGACATCACCCAGATCCGACAGCTCCAGTCCCAGCTCACCTCTATCGGCTTGCTGGTTGGATCGATCTCACATGGGATCAAAGGGTTATTGACAGGATTGGACGGCGGTCTGTACCTCGTCAACTCGGGCTTCGAGCGCGGCGATCAGGCGCGGGTGAAGAAGGGCTGGGACATGGTGGTGCGCAATGTTGATCGTATACGCTCCATGGTCCTCGATATCCTTTACTATGCGAAAGACCGCGACCTCGAAGTGGAAGACGTGGACGTGGCGGCACTGGCGGCCGAACTGCACGAGGTGATGGAGAAGAAGGCAATGGACGGCGGCATCGAGCTGCGCTTTGATGTGGCACCGGGGGTGGGTTCCCTGCCCGGGGACGCCAAGGCGCTGCGGGCGATGCTGGTCAACATTCTGGAGAACTCCTTAGAGGCGTGTCGCAGCGATCCCGGCAAGAAGGATTTCCAGGTGACAATGTCGGTGCGCCGACTCGACCCGTGGATGGTCATTGTGGTGGAGGACAACGGCATCGGCATGGACCGCGAGACCCGCGAGAAGTTATTCTCCCTCTTCTTCTCCTCCAAGGGGAGCAAGGGCACCGGGCTGGGTCTGTTTATCGCCAACAAGATCATCTCCAAGCATGGTGGCACCATCACCGTGGATTCCGAACCCGGACGGGGCAGCCGCTTCGTCATCCGCTTGCCCCTGCAACCCCGCCCCAGCACCCGTCCGGTGGTCGAGGAGAACGCCGTGGCGACGGTTGGTCCCGGAGGCTAGGATGGCAACGCGGCGGATCCTCGTGGTTGACGATGATCCCGATATCCGCGATTACTTCACCGCTGTTCTGGACGACCACGGCTATCAGGTGACGGCGGTTGGAGACACCGGGGCGGCACTACGGGCCCTTGAATCCTTCAGCCCCGACGTGGTGATCGTGGACGTGCTGCTGCCCGGCCGCTCGGGCCTAGATCTGCTGGTGACCCTGCGGCGCAGCCAGCGCTGGTCGACCACCCCGCTGGTGGTGGTCACCGGGGTGGACCAACTCCTCAAGGACGACTGCCAATCCTACCTCGGCACCCATGCAGGAGTGGAAGGGCCGGACGCCGTGCTCGGTAAACCTATCGATCCGGCTACGCTGCTAGCGGTTTTGCGGGCCATCGAGCAACGGCAAGCGCGGGCGGCTTCCTAGGATCGGCGGCAAGCGCGCAGAGGGCGCGCTGTCCCTGGCTACTGCTGTGGGCCGCCCAGCTCGGCGACCAGGGCGGTAGCCTTGTATACCTTGGCCAGCGCTTCGGTCATGAAAGTGGTGTGTACTGACACGGCGCGGTTGGTGGCGTCGTCGTAGACGAAGCGTCCCACCAGGCTCTCGATGTTGCCGTCGAAGATCAACCCGACGAGTTCGCCCGCCCGGTTGATCACCGGCGAACCCGAATTACCGCCAATGATGTCGTTGGTGGACACGAAGTTCACCCTGGTCGCCAGGTCTACGCCGACAGGGGGTTGGGCCCAACGCTGGGGCAAGTGGAACGGCGGCCGGCCTTGAAACGAGTGGGTGCGGTCGTAAAGGCCGTACAGGGTGGTCCACGGCGGTGCCTGGGTGCCGTTGTACGGGTAGCCCTTGACCGTGCCGTAGGACAGCCGCAGGGTGAAGGTAGCGTCGGGCGGCAAACTCTTGCCGTAGACGGCAAAGCGCGCCTTGGCCAACTTCTCGCCCGCCGCCTTTTCGACGCTCTCCACGAACTCCTCCTCCCACTGGCGCAACTGGCGGAGGTACGGATCCACTCGGCGCGCCAAGGCGATCATAGGATCGGCCGATGCCTCCACCGCAGCGGCCCCACCTTCCAAGAGCTGGCGCCGAACGGCGGGGTCCACCAGTTTGGTGCCCTGCACCGCCTCCCGCGCGACCTGCTGGGGGGATGAGCCGGCCAGCGCAGCCTGCACGAAGGGGTGGCCCGCACCCAGCGCCTCCAGCGACTGCTGCAAAGCGTCAGCCAGCAGCAGCTCTTCCAGGTCGGGGTAGATGGGGGCGGGGGAGAGCATGCGGAAACGCAGGGACTCCAGCTGCGACTCGCGAAACTCCTCCAAACGCTCGCTGTCCGGTTTACCCACTTCGGCCACGTAGCGCACCAGGGTCTGTGCTAAGCGCGGCAGGGAGCGCCCCCCCAGGCGGGCGTGCAGCAGCTCGGTGCGCCGGGTGGCAGCGTTGGCTTGAGCCGCGGCGATGTCGTCCCACGCAGATCCGTACTCCTTCCTCCACTGTTCGTTGGCATTCACTCGCTGGCGAAACTCCGCCTCCTCCGCCGCCTTCTTGGCCATGATGGCGGAGTTTTTCAGGCCCTCCAGTTCGCCGGTGCGCGCCTTGATGCCGTTCTCGAGACCGAAGATCATCCCCAGGGCCTGCCGCCGTTGCTCGGGCCCGCGGGCCGCGTAGGATTCGCACACCGCCAGCATGCGCTTCATCATGGCCAGGGTCTGCGGGTAGATGACGTCCCGTTGAACCTCCAGCTGTGCCAAGGTGTGCAGGCGGTTGGTGGAGCCAGGGTGGCCAAGCACGAAGACTAGTTCGCCCTCCTGCGCACCGGCGGGATTCCAGCGCAGCCAGGAGGGGCTCTGGATAGGGGCGCCGTTTTCCCACACCCGGAATAGGGCCATGTCCAGGTTCCAGCGTGGGTACGTGAAGTTGTCGGGGTCGCCGCCGAAGAAGGCGATCTGCTCCTCGGGGGCAAACACCAGGCGGATGTCGGTGTACTTCTTATAACGGTACAGCCAATACTCGCCGCCGGCGTACAAGGTCACCACGTCCGAGCGCAGCCCCGTCGCCGCGAGGCTCTCCCTCTCGATGGCGGCGATGGCGGCTTTGCGGGCGTCCATGGCCTGCTTTTCGCTCATGCTTGGGGTGACCGCCGCGGCGATGCGGGCGGTCACGTTCTCCATACTCATCAAAACGTTGAGCTCGAGGTCCGGGCACGGCACCTCCTCTTGCCAGGTGGTGGCCAGAAAGCCTTGAGCCACCAAATCCTTCTCCTTGGTGGAGAGCTTTTGCAGTTGGCCTCGAGCGACGTGGTGGTTGGTCAGCACCAGTCCCCGGGGGCTCACGAAGGCACCGGAGCCGCCGTCGTTGAAGCGCACCGCGGCCAGCCGCACACGCTCCAGCCACCCTTGGTCGGGCACAAAACCGTACTTGGATTGCAGTTGCGCTATGGGGGGATTGTCCAGCGTCCACATACCCTCGTCGGCTGTCGCTGGCAACCCGACGAGCGCCAAACATCCCGCCACCAGCCACCGAGTACGAATCCTGGCCATGAGCTCTCCGCCTTTCGCCGCCTCCCTCGCCGGCCGCTGGGGGTCGGTGGATGGCGCGAACGGAAAGAGTAGCTCGACCACCCCTGCAAAGGAAGAGCGGCGCAGCCTGGGAGGGGAGCGCGGCGCGAATAGGTTATCCTGCCCTCCCGGCCCGTGGGGCCGTAGCACTGGACGGAGGGAACAATCATGCGACGACGAGCGACGATTCTGGTGGTGGTATTTCTCTTGGGTTCGCTCCCCCTGCCGGCCGAAGTTGCCCGGCGCGAGCTCGGGCAGCTGGTGATGGAGGGGATCCCCGAAATCCCGGCCGAGGTGGCCGAACGCACGCTGCAGTACCAGGCAGCGCGAGCCGCTCAAGTCGTGGGTTGGGCGGCCGATGGCAACGGCTTGTTCATCACCACACGCTTCGGCGAAACCTCCCAGGTGCACTTCGTGGCGGTGCCGGGCGGCGCCCGACGGCAGCTGACCTTCTTCCGCGAGCCGGTAGGGCAAGTGGCGGTATGCCCGGACCCCTCCTCGGGGCTGTTCCTGTACGCCCGCGACGTGGGCGGCGGGGAGTTTTACCAGCTCTTCTTTTTCGACCTGGCGACGGCGTCATCGACGCTGGTGACCGACGGCCGGTCCCGCAACAGCGGCGCGGTGTGGAACCGGGCCGGGACCACCTTCGCTTACAGCTCGACGCGGCGCAACGGCAAAGACACCGATGTGTACCTGGCATCGCGCTCCAACCCCCTAGAGGCCAGACCGATCATCACCGCGGGAGGGAGCTGGGGAGCCGGGGAGTTTTCACCTGACGGCAAACGCCTGCTGGTGGTGCGCGCCGTCTCGGCCAACGAGTCGTACCCCTTCGTGTACGAGCTGGAAAGCTCGACTCTCACCCCCCTCCACACCGCCAAAGAACCGGTGGCGTACGGCGCTGCGACCTGGGCCGCCGACAGCCGGCACATTTATTTCACCTCCGACGAGGGCAGCGAGTTCAAGCACCTGCGCCTGCTGGACACGGCCAAGGGTAAGGTCGAGGTCCTGACCGCTGACATTCCCTGGGACGTGGAAGGTATTGAGTTGTCCCACGATGGGCGGACGCTGGCGTTCACCGTCAACGAAGATGGGATTTCGGCCTTGTACCTCATGGACACCGCCACCCGGGCGCGGCGGCGGGTGGCGGATTTGCCAGCGGGACAGGTGTGGGGGTTGCGGTTTCACCCGCGCCGGGCGCAACTGGCCATGACCATCAACGGCTCCCGCACCCCAGGGGATGTGTACGTGCTGGACCTGGAGAAAGGGGAGTTGGTGCGCTGGACCTACTCTGAGGTTGGGGGGCTCGACACCACCCGGTTCGTGGAGCCCACTCTCATCCGTTACCCCACCTTCGACCGAGTGGGGGAAGCTTTCCGCCAAATCCCCGCTTTTTATTATCGGCCGTCGGGGCCTGGGCCTTTTCCGGTGCTGATTACCATCCACGGTGGGCCCGAAGCACAGTTCACGCCCACCTTCAACCCGCTCCTGCAGTACTACGTGAACGAGCTGGGCATTGCCGTGTTGGCCCCCAACGTGCGGGGTTCTTCCGGGTACGGCAAGACCTATCTGACGCTGGACAACGGCTACCGGCGTGAGGACGCGGTGAAGGACATCGGCGCCCTGCTGGACTGGATCACCCAGCAGAAGGAGCTGGACGCCTCGCGGGTGGCCGTCATCGGCGGCTCCTACGGCGGCTACATGGTGCTGGCCTCCCTGGTGCACTTCAACGATCGCCTCCGCTGCGGCATCGACATCGTGGGTATTTCCAACTTCGTAACCTTCCTCACCAACACCCAGGACTACCGGCGCGATTTACGGCGCGTGGAGTACGGCGACGAACGGGACCCCGATATGCGGGCGTTTTTGGAGCGCATCTCGCCGTTGACCAACGCCCATCGGATCACCAAACCCTTGTTCGTAGTGCAGGGGCTCAACGACCCCCGGGTGCCGGCCAGCGAGTCGGAGCAAATGGTCCGCACCGTGCGGGCCAACGGCGGCCAAGTTTGGTACCTGCTGGCCAAAGACGAGGGGCACGGCTTCCGCAAGCACACCAACCGGACCTTCTACGAGAACGCGGTCGTCCTCTTCTTGCAGGAGTTCCTCCTGAAGTAGGGAGGTCTCGTCCAGACCAGTGGGCGGGGCGGTGAGCGCCCCGCCTTCTCCTTTTTCGGTCCACCCCGTGACTTGGGAGTGTCGAAGCGCTACTGTATCACTGTCGTAGTACACCGTCACGGGAGGGGAGCTGCCAGGTGACAGCGCAGATGCACATCGATCCCACCGATCCCACCCCCATTTGGGTGCAAATCGAGGACCAGATACGGCAGCTGGTGGGGGTGGGCGCGCTGCCGCGGGGCGCCGCGGCACCTTCGGTGCGGGAGCTGGCCCGCGCCCTGCGGGTCAATCCCGCCACGGTGTCCAAGGCGTACCAGCGCCTGTGCCAGCAGGGGGTCTTGGAGGTGCGCCGGGGGGAAGGGACCTTCGTGGCCCTTCACCCCCCTCGCCTGGAGGAGGGGCAGCGGGGGCAGGTGCTGGCGACGGCAGCGAGGCGCTACGCCGTGGCCGCCATCGCGGTGGGAGCGTCCCACGGGCAGGCGCAGGAGGCTTTGCGCCAGGCTTGGCCGGCGGCGACCGATGATCCAGAGGAGAGGCCATGAGCGAAGCGCAGAAAGAGAGCACGGGGAGCCAGTGGACGGTGGAGGCGCGCCAGCTCACCATCCGCTACGGCCGCACGGTGGCGGTGGACGGAGTGAGCTTGCGGGTGGCGCCGGGGGAAGTGTATGTGCTGTTGGGGCGCAACGGCGCCGGCAAGTCGTCGCTGGTGCGCTGCCTTCTGGGGCTGCAGCGACCGGCGTGCGGGCAGGCGCTGCTCGCCGGGCAGGATGCCTGGCGAGCTCGGCATCGCGTGCTGCAGCGCGTCGGCGTGGTGCCCGAGGAGAGCAACCTGCCGCCCGGGCTGAGCGCCCAGGTTCTGGCCGCCTTTCACGCCCACCTATACCCCAGCTGGGATGCTGGGTTCGTACGGGAGCGTCTGGAGCGCCAGGGGGTTCCCCTGGACGTCCCAGTGTCCAAGCTGTCACGCGGGCAGCGAGCGCAGCTTTCGCTTACCCTCGCCTTGGGGCATCACCCCGCGGTGCTGGTGCTGGACGACCCAACCTTGGGCCTGGACGCCGTGGCCCGGCGGGAGGTGTGGGATAGCCTCATCGTGGAGCTGGTCGACCGCGGCACCACAGTGTTTTTGACCACCCACGACGTGGCAGGGGTGGAGGGGGTGGCCGATCGCGTCGGCATTCTCGTGAACGGGCGGCTGCTGCTGGACGAAGGGGTGGAGTCGCTCCGCAGTCGCTTCCGTCGCATCCTGCTGCCCCCGGGTGCAAGCTCGGACAGCCTGCCCCCGGGTCAGCATACCGTGAGCCGCCGGGAGACGCCGCTGGGCTGGGAAGCGATCGTGGAGCGATACGAGCCGCAGCCGGCCGCCCAGGAGACGGGGTACGGCGGGGCCAGGGTCCTGGCCATGAGTTTGGAGGACATTTTCGTGGCCGTGACCACGGCCGGCATCGAGGGAGGGGCGCGATGAGCCTCGTGGCGGTGATCGGGCTGGAGCTGCGGCAGTGGGTCAAGATTTACCCGGTAGCCGCGGGGATCGGGGTGTTGGCGGCGGCCACACCGTGGCTGCCCGGGATCGGGCGGGACCCGGAGGTGTGGGACCGGTGGCTGGCGGCCACCGTGGTGGCCTTTGCCCTGGCCATTGGCACGGCGCTGGTGCGCGGGGCCACCATGGTGGGGGGGGAACTGTGGCTCAAACGGGCCAGCTTCCTCTACGCTCGGCCGCTTGCGGCCAGCAGCATTTGGGCGGGCAAGTACCTGGGGACCCTCGCCCTGTCGTGGGGCAGCGCGGCGCTGGCGGTGTTTCCCACGGCGCTGGCGGCACTGGTGAGGGGTCGCTGGGCTGAGTTGGAGTGGTTGCCGGCCATACCCTTGGCGGTGGCCACCCTCGCCACCCTGGCCGCCGCGCATGTGGCGGGAGTGGCCCTGGCTTCGCAGTCGCGCCTGGTACTCGCCGAGTTGATCGCCTTGGCCGTGGCGATCTGGGTGGGGTTCCGGCTGCTGGAGGGGGTGCTGCGCTGGGAGGCGCCCCAAATTGCGGGCTGGACGCTGGGCACAACGGTGCTGGTGCTGTTTGCCCTGCTGCTGGCGGCAGGATGGGTGCAAATGGCGTGGGGGCGCTGCGATGCCCTGCGAGGCCATCGGGTGCAGGCGTTGGTCCTGTGGAGCGGGGTGACGGTGGTGCTGGGGGCGCTCGCCGTCTGGGGGGCCTTTTTAGCCGCCGCTACGCCCAGGTCCCTGCGCACCGTGACCGTGGCCCGGCCGGGTCCGGAGCGGTGGTTATTCGTGGGAGGGCGCAGCTGGGGCCGAGCTGACGCAGAGGCTGCGTTCCTTTTCAACACCCGTACCAGCAACTGGCGCGCCGTGGGCCCCTGGAAAGGTTGGGAGGAACATATCACCTTTTCCGCCAACGGCACCCGGGCGGCCTGGGTGGCGCCGCAGTTCTCCTGGGGGGTGCCGGAGTGGCAGCTTTTTCTGGCGAATCTCGCTGGACCGACCCCCGAGGTGCGCGCCACCCCCCATGCCTTCGCCAGCAAGGATGTTCCGCAACGGCTCGCTCTGTCACCGGACGGCTCCCGCCTGCTCTTGGTGGAGGAGAAGCGCGCCGAGGTGTACGAGTGCGACCCCTGGCGGCGGGTGGGTTCCTTGGCGTTGCCCTCAGGCTTCGTCATCACCGCACGCTTTCGCGATCCCGAGAAAGTCCGCCTGAGGATGTTCCTTCCCCTCGCCACGGGGGGTGACGAGCGCCGTGGCGAGTTCATTCTCGCCGACTGGCGCATCGCCGACCAACAGTGGCGGGAGGTGTGGCGCAGCCACGAAACGCTGTCGGGGATGTGGAAAAGTGTGGAGAATGAAAGCGGGACGCGACTGCTGTTGCACCGCCGCGAGCAAGGCAACCGCGAGGTGCAACTGTACGACACCGACCATGGGGAGCCAGTGGCCACCCTGGGGAGGTGGCCGGAGGGCGAGATCGGCCGCGGATTCTTCTGTGCTGACGGCCGGGTGGTGCTGGGGGTGCGGGAGGACGGGGTGGGGCTCCTGCGGGTCTTCTCAGCCCAGGGAGTGCCACTGGCAAGTTGGCGCCTGACGGCCGGGGGTCGCCCCCGTCCCATGGCGGAGCCCACCGTCGGGGTGGTCTTGGTTTCGTTGCCCCAGGAAAGCTTTGGTCAGACTGTGGGCAGAGCTTATGAACTCGTGGAGTTGAGCAGCGGGCAGCGGCGCCCGCTGCCGGCGGGGTACGTACCCCAAGGGGTGACTTGGGGGGATGGCTACCCTGCACCGGGGAGCCTCGCCGCTCGTCTGCTGCTGTCTCCCGGCGGGGGTCTCGCCCTCTTGGATGGGAAAAGCGGCGTCATCACGCCCTTGCTCGGCCGTCCGTGAGGAAGGTGGCGCGCCCCCGCTACGGGTCCGTCAGTTGTACGACCTGGGGTCGTCGGGGGGCTCATCGACGGCGGCGGGGTCGCCCAGCTGGTGCGGCAGGGCATCCCACTCCTGCCAGCGGGCGCGCAGCTCGGCGTCCCGCTGGCGCCGCCGGCGGACGGCCAGTAACGCCAGAAGGGTAATACCCATCCACAGGGCTCCGGAGGAGGTGAGAAACGGCACCCAGGTGGTCCAAAACGCCTCGCTGCGGAAGAAGCGGCGCTCGAAAGTGGCCAAGGAGGTGCCGGTGGCTGAGCGAAAGGCGGCGGGCAGATCCTCCCCCCGGGCGAGGGCGGCCAGCAGCCGTGCCACCGCATCGGCCCCGTGCCAGCGCTGCAGCGAGCGCACCAGGGCGGCGGAGAGGGCGTACGCCCGCGCCACTTGGCGGCCGCCGGCACGAAACGCCGCCTCCAGCTCGGCCAGGGAACGGGGCCCAGGCCCGATGACGGCGGCGGCGTAACTGGCGCGGTCCTCCAGGCCCCACTCCCGGGCCGCGACGGTGGCGATACCCTCGGCCAACCAGGCGGGTAGGGGACGATGGCCGGCGGCGCGGGCGGTGAGGACGTGCGCCACCTCATGGCGCAGCAGCACCGCCAAGGTGCGATCGGGGTAGGAGGGCACGCGGTGGGGGAAGAGGACGATCTGGCTGCCCAGGGGTACGGCGTAACCGCTCACCCAGGAGGGGGCGTGGCGGGCTAAGTCGCTGTCCTCGCCGGCGAGGACCACGCGCACCGGTGGGCCGAAGCTGTTCAGCCCCACGAGGGCGAGGACGTCGGCGAAGTCATCGCTGGCGAGGGCGCGTACGGCTGCCGCAGCCCGCTCCTGAGAGGGAGAGGCCACTACCTCCAGCAGTGCCGCCGCGGCCGCGCTGGTGGAGGCCAGGAACACCGCCATGGCCAGCGGCGAGGGGTGATGCCAGGCACCCACGGGGTCAGGATGGGCGGGCGGCGAACCAGCGGGCGGTGCGCTCCAGCCCAGCCTCCAGGGTCACCTGGGGGCGCACCCCCAGCCGTGAGTACAGCCGCTCGCTCGAGATGCACGACCGCCGCTGCTCCCCCGGTTTCGCCGGCCCGTGCACCGGCGGACGGGAAACCCCCACCGCCGCGGCCAGCAGGCGGTACAGCTCCACCACCGTGGTTTCGCGGCCGGTACCCACGTTCAACTGCTCGAAGCCGGGGCATCCCACGGCCGCCAGGTTAGCCGCCACCACGTCGTCCACGTACACATAGTCGCGGGTTTGCAACCCGTCCCCATGAATCACCGCCTCGCGCCCCGCCAGCAGCCGATCCAGAAAAATGGCCACCACCCCCGCCTCGCCGTGGGGGTTCTGGCGCGGTCCGTAAACGTTGGCATAGCGCAGGCAGGTGGCGGCCACGCCGTACTCGCGCCAGTAATAATAAAGGTAGTGTTCCACCGCCAACTTGGCCACCCCGTAGGGTGACAGTGGCCAGGCGGGGTGGTCCTCGTGGGCGGGGTACACCTGTTGATCCCCGTAAATGGCACCGCCGGTGGAGGCGAAGATGACCTGCTGTAGCCCGCCCCGCCGGCCGGCCTCCAGCAAGTTGAGGGTGCCCTCGATGTTGACGCTGGCGTCGAAGGCGGGGTCGGCCACTGAACGGCGCACGTCCATCTGGGCGGCATGGTGTACCAGCACCTCGATGCCGCCACTGGCCAACAGCTCCGCCGCCTCGGGGGAGCGGATGTCCAGCTGGAAGAACTCCGCACCGGTGGGGAGGTTTTCCTTGCGACCGCTGGAGAGGTCGTCCACAATGAGCACGCGGTGACCGGCGGCCAGCAGCGCCTCGGCGACGTGCGAGCCGATGAACCCGGCTCCGCCGGTGACACAGATGGAACGGGCAGGCATGTTTTCGATCCTCTCGCAGCGCGAGGTGCTGGCGCTGGAGTGCCTTTCGCCGGCATTCTACCAACGCCCCACCGTGGAGGTGGCGCGCGATTTGCTGGGGGCGCTGCTCATCCGGGTGCTACCCGAAGGACTTGTGGCGGTGCGCCTGACCGAGGTGGAGGCCTACCTGGGGGTGGAGGACCCGGCCGCCCACACCTATCGGGGACGGCGCACGGCGCGCAACGCCTCCATGTGGAGGGAGGGCGGGAGACTCTACGTCTACTTCACCTACGGCATGCACTACTGCGCCAACGTGGTTACCCGCCGGGCGGGGGAGCCGGAGGCGGTGCTGCTGCGCGGCGGCGTGGCAGTGGCGGGAGCGGCGCTGGTGCGCGCCCGGCGCGGCGGCCGGGAAGATCTTTTAGGACCGGCCAAATTGTGCCAGGGCTTGGGGATCGATCGCACCCTGGACGGTACGCCGCTCACCCCGGCCGGCGGCCTCTGGCTGGCCCGCGACGCTTGGTCCGCGGCGGGCGCTGTACCGCTGGAGCTGCCGCGGGTGGGCGTAGGGTACGCTGGGGAGGCGGCGACGTGGCCGCTGCGCTTCGTGCTCCCCTCGGTTCCCGCACCCGGAGCTGGCGGTACACCTCCCTGAGGTCGGCGGGTAGCGGGGCATGAAACTCCAGGCGCTGGCCGGTGGCGGGGTGTGTAAAGGAGAGGTAGTGGGCGTGGAGGGCGAGGCGCGGCGGCACAACGGGCTCGCGCTCCTTATCGCCGTACACTGTATCGCCGAGCACGGGGTGGCCTAGGGAAGCCAGGTGAACGCGAACTTGATGGGTCCTACCGGTGCGCAGTTCCGCTTCCACCAGGGTCGCCCCGCGCAGCAGCTCCAACGGCCGCAGGTAGGTGAGCGCCGGCTGGCCACCCCCAGGCGGCAGCGCCGCTCGGCGGGCTGACGGCCGCGGTCGCCCGATGTCGGCATCGACGGTGCGCGGCTTCAGCAGGTGGCCGCAGGCCAACGCCAGGTAGCGGCGCCCCACCCAGTGGAGGCGGAACTGCTGCTGCAAGGCGGTCACCGTCTCGTGCCGCCGGGCGAGCACCATGACCCCTGAAGTGTCGCGATCGAGCCGGTGCACTACCAAAACGGGGGCGCGCTGTCCCGTCCGGCGATGCAGCTCGCCGGCAGCGCGGGTTACCAGCGTGTCCCGCTCGTCGTCGCGGGTGGGGTGGACGAGCAGCCCAGACGGCTTGACCACCACCAGGAGATGCTCGTCCAGGTGGAGGATTTCCAGGGGCGGGGTGGGGGCTGGCCGGCGACGGCGGGGCAGGTTGGGGTTGTGCACCACCAGATCGGTGGCACCCACCAGGGCCCCCGGTTGAACGACCACCTCGCCGTTGACGGTGACGTGGCCACGCTCCACCTCGTCCTTGGCGTGGGAATAGGAACAGCCGAGGCGGGCTTGCACCACGCGGGCCAAGCGGCGCAGGGGCGTGATCTCCGCCATAGGTGGAGAGTATCACCGGTCGGCCGGCCCGGGGGGCTACACTGAGAAGGATGAGGGAGACCGAGGCAAACCAACAGGTGGAGCTGCTGCTGCAGCGGGCGGTGCAGGCCGGGTTGACGGTGGGGTGTGTCGCCCTCGCCACCCGGGGGTCAAGTCAAGGGCGGGCGTGGTGCAGTGGCCGCGCCGCGGTGGGCGGTCCGCCGGCCCACCCCAGTCTGATCTACGACTTGGCGTCGCTTACCAAGCCCCTGGTCACCACCACGCTGCTGCTCCTCGCCCGGCGCGACGGCTTGGACTTGGACGCGCCTCTCGGCGAACTTTTGCCGGAGCTGCAGGGGAGCCCCTGGGCTGGCGTGGCAGTGTGGCAGGCGGCCAGTCACTGCGGTGGATTCCCTGGCTGGGAGCCGCTGTACGCCCTTGGACAGTGCTCGCGGGAGGGATACCTCCAGGCCCTCTGCCGCGTGCTGCCGATCGCCCCGCCGGGCACCAGGGTGGAGTACTCGTGCCTGGGGTTCATCGCCCTGGGGATCGCCCTGGAGCGGGCCGGCGGAGCCGACCTCGGGACCATCTTCGCGGAGTTGGTGGCGAGACCGCTGGGGGTCGAGGACGAGCTCCTCTTCGCCCCCCCGGAGAGCGTGGCGGTGGCCGGTCAAGCGTGGCGGGAAGACGCCGAGGAGGACATGGTTCGCCAGCGGGGGCTGGCGGCCAAGGTGCCGCCGTTGCCTGCCGGGCGGCGCGCTGGCGATGACGGTAACTCCCGGGGTTTGGGCGGGGTGGCCGGCAACGCCGGGCTGTTCGGCAGCGCCGCGGCGGTGGCCCGGGTAGCCGCCGAGTACCTCCCAGGGGGCGGGGAACTGCTGACCAGCGAAGAAGTCCAACTGGCAACCAAATGTCGCACCGAAGGGCTGGAACAGGCGCGGGGGCTGGGGTGGCAGCTGGCGGCGACGCCTGGGTGCTCGGCGGGGCCAGCCTTGCCTGGGCACGCCTGGGGGCACACCGGCTTTGCCGGTACCTCGGTGTGGGTGGATCCCCATCTCCGGCACGTGTACGTGCTGCTGGCCAATCGTTTGCACCCCTGGTGCCGCACCCCAGACCTGCACCCGTGGCGGCGCCGCTTCCACGCTCTGGCGGCGGAGGTGTTGCGGGGGCGGGATGCCCTCACTAGCATGGGAGGCCTATGACAAGGCGTGTGCTAGCTCTTCTGGCGATGTGCCTCGCCCTCCCGGCCTTGGCGGCCGCTGCTGGGCGGGTGGTGGTGCTCGGCTTCGACGGCGCCGACCCCGGCCTCACCGAGGCAATGATGGCCCAGGGCAAGCTGCCGCACCTGGCGCGCCTAGCCAACCAGGGGGGGTACGCCCGTCTGGCCCCCACCGTCCCGGCGCAAACCCCCGTTTCGTGGGCCACCTTCACCACTGGATTGGACCCCGGCGGCACGCAGATTTTCGATTTTCTCCGCCGCGACCCGGCCACCTACCTGCCCACCTTCGCGGTGGCCGAGGAAGGGCGGCGACCGGTGCTGCTGGGCACCCGTACCCGTGGGGCAGCGGCGGCAGCAGCGGGGGGCCTCGGATTCGTGCTCCTGCTAGCGGGGGCGCGCCTGTTGCGGCGGCGGCGACCCTGGTTGCACGCCCTCCCCGGCGTCCTCCTGGGGGCGGCCGCGGGGTGGGCGGTGGGCGGGTGGATCCCCACGGAGTTGCCGGTTGTGACGAGCCGCCGCGCCGGCACGCCGTTTTGGGAGATCGCCGGGTTGCACGGCGTGCACTCTACGGTGTGCCACATTCCGGTTACTTTCCCCGCGGCGCCCTATCCCCATGGGCACCTGCTGGCAGGTCTCGGCGTCCCCGACCTCCGGGGGCGCATCGGTACGCCGGCCTACTACACCTCGGATCCCACCTTCGAGCCCGCCACCGACAACGAGTTTTCCATCGAGGTGATCCGCCTGGAGGAGGCGAGGGGGGTAATCCGTACCATCGTCGCGGGTCCCCCCAACAAGTTGTTCGGCACGCCGCCGCGCATTGACATCCCCATGGAGATCGAGGTCAACGGGCAGCGGACGGCGGCCACCGTGCGGGTGAGCGGGCAGCAGTTCACCCTGGCGCCTGGACAGTGGTCGGAGTGGACGGAGCTGGTGTTTCCCTTCAACCCGATGGTTAAGGCCCATGGGTGGGCGCGTTTTAAGTTGCTGGAGCTTTCCCCCCACGTGAAGCTGTACCTGGCGCCCATCAACCCCGACCCGGCCACGGTGCCGCCGGGGTTTGACCTGTCGGCGCCGCGCTCGTGGGCGGCGGATCTGTACCGGCAGTTCGGGCCGTTCAAAACCGTGGGTTGGGCGATCGACACCTGGACCCCGTCGGAGAAGTTCGTGGACGAGACTACCTTCATGGAAGACGTGGAGCAGACGGTGGCAGAGTTTCGCACCCTGCTGCGTGCCTTTTTGGCCGGCAACGACGGTTTGCTGGTACACTACTTCGAGTACACCGACCGTATCGGCCACATCCTCTGGCGCGCGTTGGATCCTTCCCATCCGGCCCACGATTCCCAGCGGGCGGCGGAGCTGCGCGCCATGGTGGAGCGCGCCTACAGCCTCATGGACGACATCGTCGGGGAAACCGTTGCCACGCTGGCGCCGGACGACCTGTTGCTGGTGCTCTCGGATCACGGTTTCTCCACCTGGCGGCGATCGTTCCACATCAACACCTGGCTGGCGCGGGAGGGCTACATCGGCCTCACCGCCCCATCGGGAAACGTCGAGAACCTGGAAAACCTCTTCGACCGCGGGGAATTCTGGCCCAATGTAGACTGGCGGCGAACGCGCGCCTACCACTTGGGTTTGGGCGGCCTGTACATCAACCTAGCCGGCCGTGAAGCCCAGGGGATCGTGGCGCCGGGGGAGGAGTACGAGCGCCTGCGTCGGGAACTGGCTGCACGGCTGGAGGCGGTGGTCGACCCGGCCACCGGCCAGCGCCCCATCTCCCGCGTCTTCCTGCGCGAGCAGGTATACCGCTCCTTCGACCCCCAGCTCATCCCCGACCTCATCGTCACCACCGCTGAGGGGTACCGCCTGTCCTGGCAGAGCGCGTTGGGGGGGATGCCAGATCGGCTGTTCGAGGACAACGCCCGCGTCTGGAGTGGCGACCACTGCACCTTGGATCCGGCGGTGGTGCCTGGGATTTTGTTTTCGTCGAGGCCGCTGCTGCGCCGGCAACTGCAGATGATCGACGTCTACCCCACGATCCTGCGTGCGATGGGTCTCGAATCCCCCACCCCTGTGGTGGGACAGCCATTCCTGTGAGCGCTGGCGCTGCCTGGAGGACACCGTACAAGGCGTGGCTGGCGGCCGCTGTGGCCCTGGCCCTGGCCGGCGTGGGGGGGCTGGCCAAGGCCGCCGATCCCCTCCCCGAGGTTCGCCGTGGCGAACTGGACCGACTGCGGGCGGAAGCCCAGCGTCTGGAGAACAAGCTCCTGGAGCTGCAGCAGCGGCAGCACGACCTGGCCGCCCAGCGGGAGCGACTGGAAACCGAATTGGCGCTGGCCGAGGTACGGCTGCGGGAGGGGGAAGAGGCGAGGGCGGTCAGCGCCGCCGCCGTGGAGGAGGCGCGCGTCGCCCTCGCCGAGGCGCAGCGGCGACTGGGGGAAGCGGTGGAGCGGCTGCGCCTGCAGTTGGGCCTGCTGGCGGTACTGGGGCGTTCGGGGTTGGCGCCCCTCCTGCTGCAAGCGGCTGGCACGGGGGACGATTTGGAGCGGCGCATCACGGTGACCATGGCGCTGGTGGAGGAGCAGAAACGGCGGCGGGACGAGGTGGCCAGGTTGGCGGAGGAACGCACCGCGGCGCTGGCCCAGCTCTCCCTGCGCCAGGCGCAGCTGGAGGAGGCTGCCGCCGTGGAGAGGGCGCGGCGCGGCGTACTGGCAACCACTCGCGGCCGGGTGCTGGCCGAGTTGGCGCGGCTGGAGGGGGAGCGCCGGCGCAGTGCGGTGGCCCTCGCCGACCTACGGGAAGCGGAGGCCAGGCTAGAACGCCTGTGGGGGCAACTGGCTCGGGAAAATCCGGGGCGCGACGTCGACGTGCGCCTTTTGCGTGGTGGGCTGCCGTGGCCGGTGGATGGGGGGCGGATCGTCGGCCGCTTCGGCAGGCGCCGCGACGCCCAGTACGGCACCGTCACGGTCTCCAACGGGGTTTCCTTGGAAGTTGCTCCCGGCAGCGAGGTGCGCACCGTGTCCGAGGGGGTTGTGGCGTACGCGCAGTATCTGAAAGGGTACGGCAACCTGGTTATCGTGCACCACGGCGCCGAGGTGTACTCCCTCTACGCCCGCCTTGCTACCATGTTGGTGGGGGAGGGCCGGCGGGTGCGCATTGCGGAACCCGTCGGCTTGGCCGGACCTCCCTCGGAGGGGGAGGGGAACCTGTACTTCGAGATCCGCACGGGGCGCCGGTCCCAAGATCCGCTGGCCTGGCTCGAACCCCGCGAGGACCTGCGGCGGTAGGCAGTGCAGAAAGGAAGGCAAGGAGTGCGACCTCGGCTGGCCTTTGTGGGTTTTTCGATGCTTCTGGTGACCGCGGTGGTGGTGGTGGCGTCTGGCGCGGCCCCCGATGGACCGAAAAGTATTTTCAAGCTCATGGGCGTTTTCGGCCAAGTGATCTCCCTGGTGCGGAGTTCCTATGTGGATGAAGTTCCCCTGGCGCGCATCGAGCTAGGGGCAACCACGGGTCTGGTGGAGGCGGCCGATCCGGGCGGTGCCTGGGTTCCCGATGACGCCGCCGCCGACTTCGAAGCCGTCCGCACCCGGGCTTTACCCCCGTTTGGCCTGGTGCTGGGGAAGCGCGCCTCATACCCCTTCGTCCTGCAGGTCATCGAGGGTTCCCCGGCGGCGCTGGCCGGCCTGCAGCCCGGTCAGTTGGTGGAGCGGATAGCTGGCCAGCCGGTGCGCGCCCGTCCTTTGTGGATGGCCATGGTTTTGCTGGATAAAGCTGAGCGCAACGACGGGCAGGTGGAGTTGAACGTGGTGGACGCCCGCCTGGGGGGAGAACGCACCCTTCGCCTGGAGCGGGCCCCCTTCCCCCTCCCCTCCGCCGCCGTGGTCAGTCACGGCGACGTCCCGGTGTTGCGGGTCCCCATGCTGTCGTCGGCGGTGGTGGCAGCGGCGGAGGAACGGCTGCGCCCCTGGGGGTCCACGCCAGCCGTGGTGGTGGACCTGCGGGGCACAGGCTTGGGGTCCGCCGCCGACGCCGTCCGCTTGGCTGCGGTGCTGGCGGGTGGTGCCGTAGAGCTGGAAGGGCAGCGACGCTCTGGTCCAGGTAGTACGGTGCGCGCACGGGGGGCGGGGCGATCGTGGCGGGTGGTGGTGTGCGTGGACTCCACCACCGCACAGGCGGCGGAAGTGCTAGCCCTGGCCCTTCGCTCCCGGGGTGCGGTCCTGGTGGGCAGTGAGACCTACGGCGACACCGCTGCCCGCCGGCCCATCCCCGCGGAGGGCGGCAAAGTGTGGCTGGCCGAGGAGTGGTTTGCGACCTCCGACGGCACTCCGATTCTCGGCCAGGGGGTGAAGCCCGACGAAGCGGTGCGGGAACGCGCCGGAACCGATGCAGTGTTGCTCCGCGCCCTGGAGCTCGCCCGTGGCGCCCGGCCGGCCAAAGCCGCCTAGGCGTCGCCTGGCGCCGCCGCACTCCCACTGGCGTGGCGCGGCGGCGGTGGTGCTGGTACTGGCCGCGGCGGCGGGCGTGCTATGGCTGGTGTCCACTGGGCGCAGGGAGGCGCCAACAAGCTCTTCCCCTTCGCCTGCGATGCTGGTGAGGCAGGTGGGCGCTCGCGTCGGCCTGGAGGGCAGCCGGGTGCACGCCGAGGAGATCGTCGATGGGGGAGGGGCGTGGTGGGACGTCCGGGTGCACCTGCCCTCGGGGTTTGACGCGCACCGGTTGTTGCTGGAACTGCAAGCCGCGGCCCACAACCAGGGGGGACGGCTGGATCCCTTACCCGTCACCGAGGGGGGAGGCTACGCCCTGGGAGCGGTCTCCGGGACGGTGGGGGGGCAGCACGTTCGCGTTGTGCTGCTCCCGGATGAGCCGCGCCGCCGGCCTGCCCGCCGAAAAACCGCCGACGCTGCCGGGCGACCCCGCCTCGCCATCGTCTTGGACGATGCCGGGCACTCCCCCGCCGATGTGGAATTGCTGAGCGAGCTGCCACCGCAGGTGGCGGTGGCCGTGCTGCCCAACGCGGCCTTTGCCCACCACGTTGCCCAGGGGTTCCTTCGCCAGGGCAGGGAGGTACTCATCCACCTTCCAATGGAACCGCGGGCCAACGGCGGTGTGGGGCCGGGAGAGGGCGCCATCCTGGTGGGGCTGAGCGAGGAAGAGGTGCGCCGGCGCGTGGAAGCGGCGCGAGCAGCGGTGCCCGGCGCCGTGGGCGTCAACAACCATATGGGTTCCCGAGCCACCGGCGATGAACCCACCATGATCGCCGTCATGGCCGCCCTGGCCGGGCAAGGTCTCTACTTCCTCGACTCCCGCACCACCGCCACCTCGCTGGCCTTAGGAGCGGCACGCCGGGCTGGGATTCCAGCGGTTCAGCGAGATGTGTTCCTCGATGTGGTGGCCGACGAGCCGGCGGTGAGGCGCGCCCTGGGTGAGGCGGTGGAGCTGGCCCGGGCCAACGGCAGCGCGGTGGCCATCGGCCACGTCCACCCCACGACGGTGGCAGTGCTGCGCGAGGAACTGGCCAGGGTGTTACACGACACCGACGTGGTCCCGCCCTCACAGCTGGTGCGTTAGGTGTCGTCCTCCACTTGGAGACGATGGACGACTCGACAGTCCGGCCGGAGGGACGCAGTGGCGGAACAGTAGGTGGAGTGCGACAACGCCACGGCGCGCTCGGCCTTCTCCAGCGACACGCCGCGGCCCCGTAGCCGGTACACGATTTCGATCTCCGTGAGGTACTTTGGATTGCTCTCGGCGCGCCTGCCGGAGATCTCCACCTCGAGGCCGGTGAGGGGGACGCGCATCTTCGTGAGGATGGCCACCACGTCGATGGCGGTGCAGCCGGCGATGCCGGCCAGCATCAGCTCCATCGGCGATGCTCCCAGATGCTCGCCTTGGCTTGGGGAATCCAGCAGCAGGGCGTGGCCGGAACCGACGCGGGCCACGAACGCCAGGCCCTGATGCCAGGTGAGGGTTGCGCGGGTCACCTCGCCCATCTCGCCTCCACGGGATGGGAGTGTATCTCACCCCAGCAGCAGCGAGAGGAACAGCAGCAGCGCCAGGCCGGCGCCCAGGACGTCCAGCTCGGCGGCCGGCGCGGGGCGGCGGGATGGGCGGGAGAGAGGAACCAGGCGAGCCATCATTTTTCTGTACGGGCGCGGCTGGCAGAGTGTTGGGTCGCGTACAATGGCAGCATGACCGAAAGCGAGCTTCTCAAACTGACGCACCTGGTCAGCTGCGCCGGTTGAGCCTCCAAGTTGGGTCCGGCGGACCTGCACGAGGTGCTGAGCGGCCTGCCTGAGCCGGTGAACGACCCGCGCCTGCTGGTGGGGTCGGGTACCTTTGACGACGCCGGTGTGTTCAAACTCACCGAGGATCTCGCGCTGGTGCAATCGGTGGACTTCTTCACCCCCATCGTGGATGACCCCTTCGACTTTGGGCGTATCGCCGCGGCCAACGCCCTTTCCGACCTCTACGCCATGGGGGCAGATCCCCTCACTGCTTTGGCGGTGTGCGCGTTCCCCAAAGGGACACTGCCCCTGGAAGTGCTGCGCGCCACGCTGGCGGGCGGCTTAGACACGCTGGCTCGGGAGGGCGTCGTCCCTCTGGGGGGACATACGGTTAAGGGGCCGGAGTTCACCTACGGCCTGGCGGTGACCGGGACGGTACACCCGGCGCAGGTGTTGAGTAATGCGGGCGGACGCCCCGGCGACCTACTTTTCCTCACCAAACCACTCGGTACCGGCTTGATCACCACCGCGCTCAAGCGCGGCACGGCGCGGGAGGAGGACGTGCGCGCCGCGGTGGCGTCCATGGTCGCCACCAATCGCGCCGCCGCGCGGGTGTGCCGGGAGGTGGGGGTGCATGCCCTCACCGACATCACCGGCTATGGGTTGCTGGGCCATGCCTTGGAGTTGGCTTTGGCCAGCGGCGTGGCGCTGGAGATCTTGGCTGGAGAGCGCCTCCCGATGCTGCCGGGCGCGCGGGAGGCGGCGGCCTCCGGCGCCCTGCCCGGCGGCTTGATCGCCAACCGCGAGTGGGCGGCGCGGCGGCTGTCGTGGCACGGCGTGGATCCGGTGCTCATCGACGTGCTGTGCGACCCCCAAACTTCGGGTGGGCTGCTGGCCGCCGTGGCCGCTGCTGACGCCGAGGTTTTCGTCCACGCGTGCAGCGCGGCGGGCGTCGAAGGGTGGCCGGTGGGGCGGCTCTTGGAAGGGGAACCTGGCAGCGGCCGCGTGGTCTCAGGCCTGTGAGGCTCAGCATCGGCGCTGCCGCGGCCGGTGCGCCAGGAGCCTAGGGAGGCGAGGATGAAGAAGGTCGTTGAAGTGGTGGTGGCGATGGGGGCTGCGGCGGCCGTCACGGGGGCCGAGCCGCCGGCGGTGGTTTCGCATCATGACGCCGAAGGTCGCACGGTGTCGTTGACGGTGTACAACGTTGGTCGGGCGTTGGTGCGGGACGCCCGCCGGGTCAACCTGCCGGTGGGGGAGGTATCCCTAGAGTTCAGAGATATTGCCTCCCAGGTGATACCGGAGACGGTGGCGGTGGCAGGGGAGGGGGTGACGGTCATCGAGCAAAACTACGAGTACGACCTCCTATCGCCACAGACGCTGCTGGCCAAGTACCTCAACCGCGATGTTACGCTGGTGGTGGAGGAACCCGGCGAGCTGCCGGCCCAGATGGTGTTGCGCCGCCGCACCGGGCGACTGCTGTCGGTGGAAAACGGCACGGTGTGGCGCATCGGTGACGACATCGTCATGAACCCCAGCTACCGCCACCTGGTGTTTCCCGAGGTGCCCGCCGTGCTGCGCGATCGCCCCACGCTGGTGTGGCTACTGCGCAGCGTCAGGGCCGGAGAGCGGCGGCTGGAGGCAACCTATCTGACCGCCGGGATCACTTGGAAGGCCGATTACGTCCTGACCCTGGACGGCGAGGGGAAGCAGGGTGATCTGCTGGGCTGGATCACGGTGGACAACCAGTCGGGGGCCTCCTACCCCCAGGCGGCGCTGCAATTGGTGGCCGGCGACGTGCACTTGGCACCGGCGCCACGGGCCGTGTTCGCCGAGGCGATGGTGGCGAAGGCGGCGCAGGCCCCGGTGGAGGAGGAGAGCTTCGCCGAATACCACCTCTACACCGTGCCCCGCCCCACCACCATCAAGGAGCGCCAGCAGAAGCAGATCGCCTTTCTGGAGAAGAGCGGTATCACGGTGGGCCGGCGGTACGTGGTGGAAGGCTCATCGGGGCTCTTCCGTAGCCGTATCGGCGTGCAACGCCACGACGTGCGCGTGGAGATCGACCTCGCCAACCGGACCGCCAACCAGCTTGGCGTACCTCTGCCGGCCGGGACGCTGCGCATGTATCAGAAGGACCGTCGCGGCACCGCCCAGTTCGTCGGGGAGGACACCATTCGCCACACACCGGTGGACGAGACGGTCACCCTCACCATGGGCAACGCCTTCGACCTAGTGGCGGAGCGGCGGCAGACCGAGTACCGGCGCTTCGACTCGGTGAGTGAGAGCGCCTTCGAGGTGACCCTGCGCAACCACAAGGAGACCTCGGTGACCGTCACCGTTCGGGAGCGCTTGGGCGGCGACTGGGAGATGCTCTCCCATTCCCATCCGTTCATCAAGGAGTCGGCGTTCGGAGTGGTCTTCGAGGTTCCGGTGGAAGCCAAGGGCGCGGCTACTTTGAAGTACCGGGTGCGGGTGCGCTAGCGGGCGGTGATGGCGGCGCTGTAAAAGCCGGGGTAGAGCTCCACGCAGGCGGCGAGCTTGGACGGGAGGACTTCGATGTGACGGAAACCGGCCGCCGCTAGGGCCTCGCGCCACATCGCCTCTGGCAGGAAACCGGCCGGCCGGTTCCCGGAGTTGGAGGCCGCCGTCTCGCGATACGACGAGAGCAGGGAGAAGGGCAGCTCCAAGTGGACGGCACCAGTGCTGGCCGGGCGAACCAGTTCCCCCAGCACCAATGCGCCACCCTCCGCCAGTAGGGACCGCAGCATGGTGAGGGTTAGGGTCAAATCCCGGGCCAAGTGGACGGTGTTGACGGCCACGATGAGGTCGTACTGGCGCGGCGTAACGTCCTGGTTGCACGGCGGTTGGTTGATGTCGTAGAAAAACGCTCTAAAGGCGGTTGCGGGTGGCAGCGCCGCCTGGGCCACCCGCGCCCCGCGCCGCAAAAAAGCTGGTTGCAGGTCGGTGAAGTGATACAACCACGGAACCTTACCAGCGGCCACCAGGCGACGGCCGATCTCTTGGGCGGCGCTGCCGCCGCCGCCGCCCAGCTCCAGGATGCGCGGCGAGGGCCCGGCGGCGCGCACTGCGGCCACTGCCGTGACGCGATTGGCGGGTGCATAAAGGGGGTTGTCGTTGGAGAAGTACGAGAACCACACGCCCATGGTCTGCGGGCCAAACAGCGCCTCCTCGCCGCGCAGGGTGCCCTCCAGCACGGCGGGGAGGGCCGCCGCGGCCAAGCTGAGCACCTGGTACGCCGGCGCCACCGCCGGGTTGGCTGCCAGCGCGGCAGCCTGGAGCTGGGCGGCGGAAGCCTGGCTGGTAAGATCGGCGACCACCCACGCCTCTCCGCGGCGTTGGGCGCGTCCGTAGAGCTCCAGGGTGGAGAGCAGCCACCGCAACGTCGCCTCCGACCCGGGCACCCAGCCGCGCTCCTGGACCAGGGCTGCCACCACGAGCGGAACCCCTCGGGGTAGGGCAAGGCGGCATGCCAGCTCACAGGCCAACGACCCCACGAAGCGGTCGAGGCCCTGGCAGGCGTCGGCAAACTCCGGACCGAAGACGTCCTCGGGCAGGTCGTCGAGGAGCGCGCCGAACATCTCCTTGGTAATGGGCAGCGGCAGGCGAGCTTTCATGGGGCTCCCCCGTTTCCCAGGTGAGCTGGCGTGACGCCGCTGGGAGGGGGGAGGTTTTCACCGCTGGCGGCCGCCTCAGCAAAGAACTCCTCCACGGCGGCGAGGATGGCGGCCGCGCTGTGGAGCTCGTTGAGGCGCTGGCGCAAACGCCGGCCCTCGGGCACGCCGTGGGTGTACCAGCCAGTGAAAGTCTTCAGCTTGTGCAGCGCCGTTCGCTCGTCCTCTCGCTCCAGCACTTCGCGGAAGTGGGAGGCTATGAGCTGGCGTCGCTCCTCCAGGGAGGCGGCGGGCAGACGACGACCGGTCAACCGCGCGGCCGCCTCGCGAAAGATCCACGGGTTGGTCAGGCTGGCCCGCCCGATCATGATGCCGTCGCATCCGGTTTGGCGCTGCATAGCCACGGCGTCGTCGGCGCACCGCACATCGCCGTTACCGATCACCGGGATGGAAACTGCCTCTTTCAAACGCGCGATGTGCGACCAGTCGGCGTGGCCGGAGTACTGTTGCTTGGCGGTGCGGGCATGTAACGTGACGCCATCGCCACCCTCGCCCTCGACGATGCGTCCCAGCTCCAGGTAGGTCATGGCATCCTCCCGTAAACCCAGGCGGAACTTGACTGTCAACGGCATGGCGACGGCGGCGCGCACCGCTCGCACGATGGCCTGCGCCAGCGGTAGGTCACCGGTCAAAGCGGCGCCCGCACACCCTCTGAGAACTTTGTTGGCGGGGCACCCCATGTTGATGTCGCACACGTCGGCCCCCATGGCCTCCACCTGCCGCGCCGCCTCGGCCATGCGCCCGGGGTCGGAACCGTAGATCTGGATGGCGATGGGACGCTCCTCTTCCACAAAATGCAACATGCGCAGGGTTGAAGGGTTGCGCCGTAACAATCCCTCCGCGGAGATGAACTCCATGCAGACCAGGCCACACCCACCCAGCCTGCGAATTAGCAGGCGAAAGTCGCGATCGGTAATCCCGGCCATGGGGGCGAGCACCAGAGGGGGCGACACCACGGTGCCGCGCAGCACGAACATACTTGGAGTATAGCTGTTCGCCTCACTATGGGTGGGGCCCACTGCCAGGGTTTGGTGACGAGGGGCCAGCCAGAGGTTTCCCGCCGACGCTGCCAGCGGCGGCGGCGGGGCCCGCGGACGGTCGCAGCCATGTCAATATAAAGATATGCGGGTACGTGGAGTGCCGGCGGTGGTCACGGGCGCTTCGCGGGGGATTGGCGAAGCGATCGCCGTAACGCTGGCGGCCCGCGGCTGCCGGGTGGCGCTCATCGCCCGGGAGCGCGGGGCGCTGGCGGAGGTGGCCGCCAAGTGTCGCGCTGCCGGCGGCGAGGCGCACGGGTTTGTCGCCGATGTGGTAGATCACGCGGCGCTGGCGAGGGCGGTGGACGCGGCGGCCGAGTGGGGCGGTGGGCTGCGGGTTGCCGTGCTCAACGCCGGAGTCGGGGTGCACCGGTCCGCGGTGGATTGCGAGGCGGCGGCGCAGCTGACTTGCCAGGTGAACTTCCTGGGAGCGGTCGCCACCGCCTCGGCCGCCATTCCCCACCTCCTCGCCGGGAGGGACAGCGCGTTGGTGGCCGTTGCCTCCCTGTCAGCGCTGATCCCGTACCGGGGAGGTGCTGCCTACGCAGCCAGCAAAGCGGCGCTGATTGCCTATCTGCGCTGCCTGCGCCTCGAACTAGCGGGATCCGGGGTGCGCGTTGGCTGGGTGTGTCCGGGGCCGGTACGTACCGCCATGATCGTGGACGGTGTGCCCCATGACAAGTTGCCGCGGCTGGCCCGCGCGCTGGTGCCGGTGCTGGCGCCCGAGCGCGTGGCGCAGGCGGTGGTGGCTTTGGCCGAGGGCCGCGGCGGTGAGCGGGTACTGCCCGCTCGGGCGGCGCTGTTCGCCGGCTTCGCCCGTCTGGCTCCCCGCCTGGCCGAACGGGTGGAACTACTTACCGGCGCCGGCGAGGCGTGATGCGGTGGGATGCCTCAGTCCTGCGGGGGGATAGCGCCCTCCGCGGCGAGGCGGGCGAACAGCTCGGTGCGAGAGGCCACCGATAGCTTGGCGAAGAGGTGTTTCAGGTGGTCCTTCACGGTGTACTCGCTTATCCCCATCGCCTCGGCTACCCCGGGGTTGCGATGGCCGCGCAGGAGGTGGGCAATGACCTCGGCTTCCCGGGGTGAAACGCCGTACCTCTTCAGGCGCGCGTGAAGTTGTGGCCCGGTGGGCAGCTGGATGGGGCTCAAAATCACCAACGATTGACCCTCCCCCGACCCCCGCGACAGGGAAACGATCTCCAGCTGCCACGTCTGGCCCGAGGCGAGGGTCAAAGTGCGGCGCACCATGGTCTCGGGACGGGCGGCCAGCTCGCGCATTTCGCGCACGATGAGGTGGAGCAGCGGCTCGGCGGGTGCCCCCGATGACAGGCGCGCCAGTGGTTCCTCGGTATGGAGAGCCAAAAACTCCTCGCCCTTGGGGTTGGCGAAGAGGATCTCGCCGCTGAGATCGACCAGTAGTGTGGCTTCGTCCGCCGCGTTGAGGATTTGCGCCAAGGCCTCCACCTGGCGATGGGAGTTGTAGCGATCGATGAGCGCGTCCAAAGCCCCCTGCAAAACCGGCGCGAGGGTTTCCAGGGCGGCCGGGCTAGCGGCAGGGCCGCGGCCGGCGCCAAACAGCGCAAAGGAGGCTGTGAACCGGTCGCGGGCCTCGACGTGCATACGCAAGGTCGCGCCCTGCGGGCACACCTCGCCGTGGACATACTCCATGACACGGCCGGACCCAGCGAGCTCGAGCCGCAACGTGCAGCCCCCAGCGCCGGTAGCCAAACATAATCCTTCTAGCAACTTACCTACGGAAAAATCGTCGGCGGGGGGAAGATCGGGGGTAAGAAGTACCGGGCGCCACACAGACAGTAGTGTAAATGCGAGGATCACCTGGAGCAAAGAAGCGGCGCGGGTTGCAACGACTGCTCTGTTCAGATACACTGACATCGTTGGCCAAGGAGGATTGCCATGCTCCTGCTTTCCGTCGAATCAGAAAGCGGCGCCGTCCTTACCTACCGATTGCAGAAACCGCAGATCACGGTGGGTTCGTCCAGCAAGAACGACGTGGTGGTGAGGGTGCCTGGCGTCGGCGACCGACACTTGGTGATCTACAACTCCTCTAATGGGCTCACCTTCGTCACCGTGGACCGCCAGACCGTAGTTCTCAACGGCGAACGGCGGTCCCGCGGTGTGCTGAGTCCGGGCGATCGGCTGCGCTTGGGGGGATCCACGCTGGTGTTGCAAACCGCTGAGGATGTCGGCGAGCGGCAAAGCGCACTGCAGACGGTGAATGAAAGCGCGCCCACGCGGGTCCCTCGTCCGGCGCCCGACACCTTTTCGGTGGTCTCGGATTCGGTGGGCCTCTCCCAGCCCCGGGCTATGCTTTTCGATCTTTTCCTCGACCCCCCTAGCGACCTCCTGCATCGCCTGGTCGCCGTGCTGCGCGACGCCCTCCCCGCGGTGGAAGTGGGCATCCTCGTGCCGGGCGACGGAGATCGCCCAGTGGTGTTGGCCTCCTCGTGGACGGGACCTCTGCCACGCGTGCGGCCGGGGATGGCCAACGAACTGGCAACGCCCGGGCGATATGCGGTGCTCGCCACCCAAGAGGGCGAAACTGCCTTCTTGGGGGTCGTAGGGGCCCGGCGGGAGGTGAACGCGATCCTGGTGGCGCGCCCCGTGGGGGCGCTGGGCAGCGAGGGTATCACCCTCCTGGGGGAGGTATCGCGCCTGCTTGGGTTGCGCTGGAAAGAGGTGGAGCGGGCTGACAAGGTCTTTTCCGGGTGGGAGATGGAGGCGCGGCATCGACTCGAGCTGCTGCTGCCGGGTTCTTCCCAGGCCATGCAAGTGCTGCGGGCCGGCATTCTCAGCGCTGCCCACGGCGACGACCCGGTGCTGATCTGCGGTGCCCCCGGCACCGGCCGCACGGAGGTGGCCCGCATCCTGGCCACCTTGGGGCCGGTGAGCGGGCGATCCCTGACCATCTTCGAATGCAGGGCGGCGGAACCGGCGGTGCTGCGCGCCGAGCTGTTTGGCCCCCTGGGCTACCCCTCCAAAGAGCGGGACGATAGCGGAGTTGTGGGGCGAGCTCGAGGCGGGGTGCTGGTGCTGCGCAACGTCGAGGCTTTGGGCAAAGCGGTGCAAGAAGATCTCGCGTCGTTCATCGCCTCGGAGTTGCGCGAGCCGCTGTCGGCGTCGTCCCTTCGCTGGATCATCACCTGCGGCGAAGATCCGCTCGCTTTGGTGCAGCAAGGCAAGCTGGCGACCAATCTTTTCATGATCTTCTCCAAGCGCATGCTGCGGGTACCCCGCCTGAGCGAGCGCCGCGAGGACCTACCGCTGCTCATCGCTTCGCTCATGCGCCGGGCCGCCGCAGAGCAGGACAAGACCACTCGTGGCATTTCACTAGAGTGTCTCAACGCCCTGCTTTCGAAGAATTACGCTGGTGAACTGGGAGAGCTGGTGGGCGAGGTCAACCGGTTGGTGACGGCAACCCCCGACGGCGAGATGGTTCGCTGTTCGGGCCTGGATCTTCACGCCGCCAGCGCCAGTGCAGCTGCCGGTGGGGTGTCACAGGATTTGATCGACATGCTCGCCAGTGACAACCTCAAGCAGGTGGTACCGCGGGTGGAACAGCTGCTTATCGACCGTGTCATGCGCAAGGTGAAAGGAAACCAGTCCAAGGGAGCCCGCATTCTGGGGATCTCCCGCGGCGCGTTGATCGCCAAACTCAAGGAGTACGGCGTGCCGGACTACCGCTACTTGCGGCGGCGGCGCCAAGGGATGGCGTAGCCTGCCCTCAGCTTTACGGCGTGGGGAAGCGAAAGAGCGCGGGTAGCAGCTGGCCGAGGGGGAACAGTTCGAAGCCGTCGCCCTCTTCCGTCGCCAGTATCACCGGCATGTCGGGCGAGAACTCGGCCAGCACCTGCCGGCAAGCACCGCAGGGGGCCACGCCCCCCTTCTCGGTGACCACTGCCACGGCCAACGGTCGTTGGCCGGCGCACACCGCCGCTGCCACCGCGTTGCGCTCTGCGCAGATGGTCAAACCGAACGACGCGTTCTCCACGTTGCAACCGGAGAAGATGCGGCCGTCGGCGGCCAGCACCGCGGCGCCCACCGCGAAGCGTGAGTAGGGCGCGTAGGCGTGAGTGCGGGCCCGTCGCGCCTGGGCCACGAGGCGCTGGACGGTGGCAGGGGCGAGGTTCATGACGCGAAGGTACCGCCAATCACCGCCCAACACAATGGTACGATGCGCTGCCTGGGCGCGCCCGTGTGGGAGCTGTGCATGATCCGTCCCTTCACCATCGCAGCCATTGTGACCACCTTCAACGAGGAGAAGAACATCGCGCGCTGCCTTGCCTCCTTACGGTGGTGCGACAAGATCCTGGTTGTGGATTCATTCTCCACCGACCGTACGCCGCACATCGTGCGGGCCACCCCAGGGGTGGAGCTGGTACAGCGTCCCTACCTGGGGGCGGCGGCCCAGAAGAACTGGGCGATGGACCAGGTGGAAGCCGACTGGATCCTGCTCTTCGACGCCGACGAGGAGTGCACGCCGGCGTTGCAGGCGGAGATCGAAGCGTTGCTGGCCAGCGGACCGCAGTGGCACGCTTTCACCATTCGTCGGAAGGTGTTTTTCCAAGGTCGGGTGATCCGCTTCTCCGGCTGGCAGCACGACCGGGTGGTGCGACTGGTGCGCAAGGGCATGGCGCGCTACGCCAATCTGCGCGTGCACGAGCGCATGCGCACCGTGGGTCCCGCTCCGGTGCTGCGCAACCCAATGTTGCATCACATGATAGATAGTTTCGATGAGTACGTAAGGCGGGTTTCCAACTACGGGTATTTAGGCGCCGCGCAAGGGTGGCGCGACGGCAAGCGCTCGGGATTTTTCCAGGTGTTCTTTCGTCCGGCCTGGCGCTTTTTTCGCATGTATTTGCTGCAATTGGGCTTTTTGGACGGCATGCACGGTCTGGTGTTCTGCATGGTGCAGTCCTACGCCACCTATGTGAAGTGGGCGATCCTCTGGGCGTGGCACGTCAACGCTCGCCGTGGGCGGGAGCCAGCCCTGCCCCCCTTCGATGAGGACCCTGCCATCTGGGCGTTCTCGCCCCCTACCACCGCGAGCTAGTGCCGGTCGGAGCCAGCCAAGGCGAGCACCCGATCGAGGCGACGCAGAAACCTCTCCGGCGGTTCGAACCCGGTGAGGCGTTGGGAGGTCACCTCCCGGCCGGCCACGAAGAAGGCGATGGTTGGCACCCCGGCCACCGCAAAGCGGGCGCGAACAGCCTCGGTGGCGGGGTCAGAGGTGGTGAGGTCGATCTTGAAGCGAGCAAACTCTTCCAGGCGCGCAGCTACCCGGGGGTCTGCAAAGGTGCGCACCTCCAGTTCCTTGCACGGCGCGCACCAGGTGGCGTAAAAGTCGAGGACCACGGGAGTGCCGGCGGCGATGACTTGCTCCACCCGCCCTTCGTCGTACGCTTGCCACCCTTGCTGGGCCGAGGACGGCAGCGAGGGAGCTGGATACATCAACACTCCCGCCACCAGCACGCCGGCGGACGCGGCGCGCAGCACGCGGTCGATCCATGGTTGCTGGTGTCCCGGGCGGGCGATCACGAGCAGGTAGGCCCCTCCAGCAATAAGCGTCGCGGCCACCAGCTGCTCGCCGCGGGGGGCGGGAAGCAGAGGCGCCGCGAAGTACGCCGCCAGCGCCACCAACAGCACACCGAACACCTGGCGAACTCCCAGCATCCAGGCGCCCGAGTTGGGGATACGGTCGAGGGCGCCGGTGAACACGGCGAGAAAGAGATAGGGGAGACCAAGCCCCATGGCGAGGGTGAAGAACAACAGGAACCCCAGGAGCACGCTCCCCTGTTGGCCGACGTAGGTGAGCAATCCGAGGACGAAGGGGCCGATACAAGGGGCTGCCACCAGCCCCACCACCAGCCCCATCACCAAGGCGCCACCGGCGCCCCCGCGCCCCCCGGAGAGGGCCATCGCCCAACCGGGAACGCGTAACTCCCACGCCCCGAACATCGATGCGGCCAAGGCCAGAAGCACGGCGACGATGATCGCCACCACCCAGGGGGACTGCAGGGCGGCTCCGAACAGCTCACCGGTGAGAGCCGCCACAACGCCCAGGGTGGAGTAGGTCACGCTCATCCCCAGCACGTAGAGGGCGGCCAGCAGCCAGGTGTGGGCTCGGCTGGTGGTGCGCTGCGCCATGAAGTAGCCGACGGTAACCGGGATCAAAGGGTAAACGCAGGGGGTGAGGTTGAGCCCTAAGCCCGCAAGGAAGACCAGGACCACCTGGAGCGCCAAGCCGGCGCCCAAAAACCGCGCCGTCGCTGCGCTGGCAGGACCGCCGTCGAAGCTCTGCAGGGGGACTGGCTCGCCTTGCACCGGGGGAGGGGCAGCAGCCGATGAGCTACCCTCTCCCACCTGCACGCTCACCTCCGCGGGAGCTAGACAGATGGAATCGTTGCACGCTTGCGCGGTGACGGTCACCGTGATGGCTCCAAGCGGCGCTGCCTTCCCGCGCGTGAGGGTGACCGGGATAGCGACGGTGCCTTCGAACACCGCTAGCGCCTCGTCGCTGAACGCAAAGGTGGCGAGAGTATGGGGTGGAAACTGCGGCGCCGTCGCACTCCACCCCGCCGGCAGCGTCAGCCGCAGCGAGGTAGGGATGAGATGGGGATCGAGAGGAGCGTTGGAGTTGACGTGCCAGCCCTCCTGAATGTGAAGCATCACTAACAGGTTAGCTTGGGCCCCTGGGGCCGGGGGAGCAACCTCCCAGTGGGCTGACACCGAAAATACTGGTTCCCCGGCCAGCGCTCCGGAGGCAATGCTCAACACCAGGACGGCAACTGCGAGCTGTTTGCGCACTTTTTTACCCCCAACCTTCGCCGCGCACGGCATGGATACGTTGGCCAGTGGAGACTGAAAAGTTTCAGCTGTGGTAGGTGCACCCACCGCTGGCTGGCTACCAGTCGACCGCCACTTTGTGCGGGGTCTTCCCATAGCGTGACACCAGCACATACCGGTTGCGCCGGCCAAACAGGTAGACGTCGCGGGTGAGGCGGACATCGTCGCGGCAGTACTGCTCGATCAGATCCAACCGGCCCTCGCGGTACCAGGTCAGAGCTTGCAAGCCGTCGGCGGACTTGACCACCTGTAGCGAAGCTTGCACCACGGAGTCCAGCTTCGGCCGGAAGCCCAGCTTGCCCTGGAGATCCACCATGAGATCCAGGGTGTTGAGCGATTGGAACGGGATATCCACGTAGCCGCGCAGTACTGGATAGTCAAAACCCAGCAAGTTGAAGCCCACCACCAGCTCGGCCTGCGCCAAGCGGGCGGCGAGGGCCTCCACCTCGGCCTCTAGATACGTCCGGAAGGAATCATCGGCGAAGGAGTACACCACCCCCAACGACATCCCCAGCAGGTGCATCTTGTCCCGTCCGCCCACGTCATCGAAGGAGCGTTGGGTCTCCAGATCGAACACCAGGATGTTGCGCCCCAGCGGAGGCTGGCGCCTCGAATCGTCGTCAAACAGACTCAACTGGCCGTTCCATTCGTCGCTGCGGGAATCCATCGGCACCTTCCCCTCCCGGCGAGGGTAGCGAGTCTAGCACGGTAAGCGCCATACCGGGCGCCTCCCGGCCGTTCCCTGGCGCGCCGCCATGCCGGTGGGCCCACGGCCGCCAGCGGCGCCGGCGCGGCGAGATGCTCCCATGGCAAGAGGGCCCTGGAGAGGTCTTCCTTGCTACGCCTACCGCGGGCGCCGTGGCCGGATTCGCTGTGGGCCAGTGGCAGGCTCGAGGCCTTACGGCAGCGCCCGACCCCAGGTGGCGTGGGCGATGGCGCAGCGGCGCCACTGGCTCTTTACAGGTCGTACAACCCCTCGTCACGGGTGGGAGCGGCCACCCCCCCGTTTTCGTCGTCCTCACCCATCTCCTCGTCCAGTAAGGGGCCGAGCTCTTCCTCCAGCTTTTCCGGGTCCTCCCCCGCCTCCATGCGCCGGAACATCTCCTCCATGGAGGGGGTGACCGTCTCGCCGGAAGCCTCGGCGAGACGACGCATCATGCGCGCCATGACGCGGGGGTCCTCGGCGTCCTTGTCGTCCAGCTGAGACGCCATCTGCATCACCTCGTGTTCGAGACGGGCCATGGCGGCGTCGTCGGGCCCGCTCCCGCCCGGGTGGCGATCCGATTTGGCCGGCGGGGCCTCGCGCTTGCGGGAAACGGCAAAGGTGGAGGGCACCCGCGTGAGCCCCGTACCCGAGCAGCGCGGGCACACAGGCTCCCGCGCCGGTTGCAACGACAGCGAGAGGAAGCTGAAGATGCGGTTACAGGCAGGGCAAAGATACTCGAAGATCGGCATAACCACCCTCCCGATGGGGGATATTCTATCCACCCGCCCATTGGCTCCGCCGCCGGTACGGCTTGCCGATCGCACTACAATGCTGGCGTGGAGCAGGAAACCCGCCGGACGGTGGCGATCTTCGCAGCGTTACTGGCGGGCGTGGCGGCGGTGGTGGCGTGGTGGACGGCGCGGGCGGCGCGGCTGCCCCACCTGGTGGGGGTCCAGGTTGTCTACGCCGTGGGCGAGGGAGGCGAGGCCAGCGACCACCCCCCCCCGGTGGCCGCCGATGCCCGCGTCAGGGGGTACGCACTCATCGCCTTTCGGCGGGGGGAGCGGGGGCCCTTACGCTATCTCTGCGGCCACCCGCGGGTGGTGGTGCAGGGACAACCCATCAACGTGGAGCCTCTGTCCGCCTGGCCGGCCTCCGGCGGCGTGTTACGCGGTCTGTGGATGACGGTGGAACCGGATCTCCCCGGCTGGCCCAACGTCGGGCCGGAGGATGCTCACCGTTTGCAGTACAAAGAGTTCCTGGCGCCGGATCTGGGCCGCGAGCTGCACGTGGAGGTGGACTGGCGGGCCTACTCCGACTCCTTTTTGGCCCGTCCTTTGCCGGGAGTAGCCCTGCGCGCCGGCCCTTACCGGCTGAAGGTGAGGGTCGCCGCCTATGCCAGCGAGCACGATATTGTGCCGGTCCAGTGGGTGAGTTCCCCGGGAGCCGAGGACGTCTTTGCCGGCCGCGTGCCGGTGGTGATTCGTGACGTGGCCCTTCCCGGTCTCGACGGACGCCGCGCCGCACCGTTCTTTCGACTCTCCTGCTTCACCTTCGCGGCCAACGTCTGGCCCGACGGGGGGGCGGGCTGGTCCCTTCCACTCACCCCTGGGGAGCTGGTGGAGCGGCGGCTCATCGTGACCCCTGAGAGCTTTGCCGCCGGTCTGGTCGGCGGCAACGTCCTGGCGCCGCCGTGGCAAGGGCCGCGGCGGGTGGTGGCCCGGGGCGATCGCTTCGTGGCCCCCAGCGGCGCCCCCCTCGCCTGGGGACGGGAGGTGGGCGCTGGCGACGCGCTTCGCCATGGCCAGGCCTATTTCGTTCTACTGCAAGATGATGGCGATGGCGTGTTGTCGTTGCGGGACACCGTGGCGTTTGCCTGGATGCAGCCCGGCTACACAGCCCCCTTGGGGATCGCCCTCGCCGCGGTCACCGACCAACTGGAGTTGCTGCGCTTGTCGGCCACGGGGGGATCGTGAGCTCCCCTCGGCGTGGGCTTGCCGTGCTGGCCGACGGTTGCCACGCCGCCTTCGCCGCCGGTGCGGTGGCGGAGCTGGCCCGGCGGGGGCGGCGGTGGGAGGTGATGCTGGGTGCGGGGATGGGTGCCCACGTCGCTGCCCTGGCCGGACTCGGCGAGGCTGAAGAAGCCGCCCGCCGTTGGCGACGCCAGAGTGAGCAAGGATGTCCGCTGCTGGCGCCCGTGGCGGAGGAAGCCGAACGGCGACTGCGCAGCCTTGGCGGGGTGTTGGCGGTGCTGGACCCATGGCGCCTGCCAGGGTGGTTGGATGGGGTGGCCCTCGCCGAGCACCTGGCGCCCGAAGCCGCCGGTCTACCGGCTCGCCTGCGGCACGGGGGCGTATCAGTGCTGGTCCTCACCTTGGCGGTGGACCGCGGAGAGCAAGCCTGGGAAAACCTCGAAGAGATGGAACCTGGCGCGGCTCTTGAGGCTCTGGCGGGGGCGTGCACTTTCCCCGGTGGGTGGGGGCCACAGCGCAACGCATGGGGGCCGGGGCGGGGGGGGGGGGTGGGGCTGTTGGCCGGTGCCTCTCGGGAGGTGCTGGCGTTGGCTGACGCCTGGGACGTGGTGTGCGGGTTCCCAGTCCCGCCAGTGGTGCGGGATTGGCTTTCCGACTCGCTGTTTGAGCAGATCCAGCGCCGTGACGAGGTGGTGGCTGCTGCCGCCGTCGCTGGCTGGCTGGAAAGAGCAAAGGGGGGAGAGTTGACCCTATTGGCACCCACGGTGCCGCTGTGGTGTCGCGCTGAGGGCCGGGAGGACGCCGAGTTGGGCGTGGAGTACCCTCTTTCCTGGGAGCGCAACGGCGAGCTGGTGGGGCGCCTGCTGGCAACGGGCGCGCTGGCCGCGCGGCAGGTTGTGGGGGATGAGCATGGTGAGAGGTCTGGTTAGAGAGGGTCTGGCATGGCTATGGCGTTGCGCTTTTTCAACACCTTGACGCGGCACCTGGAGGAGTTCCAACCCCTGGTGGCCGGAAAAGTTGGCCTCTACACCTGCGGCCCAACGGTCTATAACTTCGTGCACATTGGCAACCTCCGCACCTTCGTGTTCGAGGACGTGCTGCGCCGCACTTTGAAGGCCTTCGGCTACGCAGTGACGCAAGTGCAAAATCTCACCGACATCGACGACAAAACGATTCGTGGGGCGGCCAGCGAAGGTGTGAGTTTGCGCCAGTTCACCGACCGCTATGCCGCCGCATTTTTCGAAGATATCGATACTCTCGGCATCGAACGGGCCGAGCACTACCCGCGTGCCACCGATTTCATTCCCCAGATGGTAGCCATCGTCAGGCAATTGCGGGAGCGGGGGCATACCTACGAACTGGACGGCTCCACTTACTACCGTATCTCCACCTTTCCGGGGTACGGCAAGCTCTCCGGCATCCGGCCGGAGCAGGTGCTGCCCGGCGCCCGGGTGGACGCCGATGAGTACGAAAAGGAAGACGCCCGCGATTTCGTGCTGTGGAAGGCGGCGAAGCCCGGGGAGCCCTTCTGGGAGAGCGAGTTGGGACCGGGGCGTCCAGGGTGGCACTTGGAGTGCTCCGCCATGTCCATGCACTTCTTGGGTCCAAGCTTCGACATCCATGCCGGCGGTGTGGATAACATCTTTCCTCACCACGAGAACGAGATCGCGCAGAGCGAGGGAGCCACTGGCGTGGTGCCGTTCGTGCGCACCTGGCTGCACGCCGAGCACCTGGTGGTGGAAGGCCAGAAGATGGCCAAATCGCTGGGCAATTTCTACACCCTGAGGGATTTGTTGGAACGGGGATACGCCCCGTTGGCAATTCGCTACTTGTTGCTGTCGGTTCCCTACCGGCAGAAGTTGAACTTCACCTTCGACGGCCTCAAAGGGGCCCACAGCGCCGTGGAACGGATCGCCAACACCTTGCGGCGGCTGCATACCACCCCGGCGGCCAGTGGCCCCGGAGATCTGGAGGGGAGCGCGGTAGATGCCGCGCGCTGGGAGTTCATGGCGGCGATGGCGGACGATCTCAACACCGCCCGGGCGCTGGCGGCGACGCACACGTTGCTCACGCGGGTGAACCAGGCGCTGGACGGGGGAGGGATTGCCCCCGCCACCCGCGCCCGTTTGGAGGCGTTCTTCGCCCTCCTCCACCAGGTGCTAGGGGTGGCGCCGGCACTGCACAGGGAGACCGGAGAAGACGAAGCCGCCATTACCGCGCTAATCGCTGAGCGGGCGGAGGCCCGCGGCCGACGTGACTTCGCCCGCGCCGACGCCATCCGCGCTGAGCTGGCAGCGCGGGGGATCGTCCTCGAGGACACGCCCCACGGCACCGTGTGGCACCGAAAACCTTAAGTTGTGGGGATCCGGGAGGAGCCTGTGCGAGTGAAGACGACTCTCCTTGCCGCTGCCGGCGCTGCACTGGCGCTTTCGTGCTCCACCAACCCGGTGACCGGGAAGGCGCAGCTCGACCTCCTGGGCGAAGCCCAGGAGCTCGCCCTGGGGGCGCAGCTCTACCCTGCCTATATCCAGGACTCCTTGGGTCCCATCGACGACGAGGCGCTGCAGGCTTTGGTGGCCAACACCGGAGAGGCGGTGGCGCGGGTGAGCCATCGACCCGGCCTGCCCTACGCCTTCGTGGCGGTCAACGAGCCGGCCGTCAACGCCTTTGCGCTTCCCGGCGGGAAGATATGCATCACCAGAGGGTTGCTGGCACGCTTGGAATCCGAGGATGGCCTCGCTGCGGTGCTGGGCCATGAGGTCGGCCACGTGGCGGCCCGCCACGTGGTCGCCGCCTACAACCGCCAGGCGCTGGCCACTGCGCTGATCCTAGGGGGAGCGGCGGTGATGGCGTCGCAGGACGTGAGGGGCCGGGAGTTGATCAATGTGGGTGCGGTGGTGGGCGCGCAACTGGCCCTGGCGCACTACTCCCGGGAGCAGGAGCGGCAAAGCGACCGGCTCGGCCTCGCGTACTCCGTGGCTGCCGGCTACTCGCCCCACGGCCTGGTGGAGACCCATCGAGTGCTGATGGAGCTGCAGAAAGCTCCTCCAGGCCAGATCGAGCGCCTGTTTGCCTCCCACCCCATGTCCAGCGCCCGCCTTGCCGCGGCCGAGGCGGAGATCCAACAGTTGCCAGCCGACTACCGTGGACGCGAAAGGCGGGTTGAACCGTACCAGCGCGCGACCCAGAAGCTGCGGGAGGTGCGCCCGGCGTGGGACCTTGCGCACGAGGGGAGGGTCCTGGCGGCCAAGGGTTCGAAGCGCGAGGCCGCCGAGTTTTTGGGCCGCGCTGCGCAGCAGGCGCCTGGGGAGGGGGTGATTCGTACCCTGTACGCCGTCGCCCTGAACCAAGACAACCGTCCCCGAGAGGCGCGAGCCGAAGCGATGGAAGGAGCGCAGCGCGCGCCGCAGGTCTTCCTGACCCGGCTGGTCGCTGGCTCGCTGCTAGTGTCCGAGGATGCCCGGGCCAGCCTCGACCATCTGGGCGAGGCGGAACGGATTCTCCCTGGCGTGGCGCACGTTTCCCTCCTGCGCGGCCAGGCGCTGGAAAGGTTGGGTCAGCGGGACGCCGCGGTGACGGCGTATCGCGAGGCCCTTGCGCGCGATCCGCAGGGGGAGGTGGGCAAGGCGGCTGCAGCGCGTCTGCAGGTACTGGGGGCGGCGTGACTGCCTTCCGTTCTCTCCTCCTGGCGGGCGCCGCCATTCTGGCGGGTTGCGCCGCCTCCCCGGACTCCAAGCTGGTGAGCCAGGGGCGGGAGGTGTACGTGGCGGAGGGGTGCCCGGCGTGCCACGGGCGCGAGCGCCAAGGTGGCAGCATGGGACCCGATCTGCGGCGAGTCCGGCGAAACTGGTCGGTGGATGAGCTGGTGGACTACCTCGCCGATCCGGCCGTTCACCGCCAGCGGGAGCCCCGCCTGCAGCGCTTGAGCCGCCGGTACAGCGCCCAGATGCCCGCCTTTGCGGCCCTCCCGGAGGCGCGACGCAGGGCGCTGGCCGCGTACCTGTCCTCTCGCTGACTGCCGCCGGCGCGTATCTCTTTCACCCGGCGTGGTAAGCTCGCAACACGTCAGGCCAGGCGAGCCCGGCTTTCGACGCAAGGAGCCCACGTGACACGCCGCATGCTCATCAACGCGCAACGCCCTGAGGAGTTGCGCATCGCCATCGTGACCGGAGACACTCTCGACGACTACCAGGTGGCCGTGGCCGAATCGGGCCTGGTGAAGGGGAATATTTATCGGGCCGTGGTCGCCTCGGTGCAGCCCAGCTTGGACGCCGCATTCGTGGACTACGGCGGCGAGAAGCACGCCCTCCTGCCGCGCCACGACCTGGTGCCCCAGGCGTATCACAAGCATCCTCCAGACGAAGCTCGCCACTCTCGCATTGACAAGGTGCTGGAGCGGGGCAAGACGGTGCTGGTACAGGTAGTCAAAGACCCCAGTGGGAGCAAAGGGGCGGCGGTCACCACCAACGTCAGCCTCGCCGGCCGCTACATCGTTCTCATGCCCTTCGATGACGTCAGGGGGGTCTCGCGCAAGGTGGAGGATGAGGCGGTGCGGCGAGCCCTTCGCGAGCTCGCCAGCAAGCTGGAGGTTCCTGAGGGGTTTGGCTTTATCGTACGAACTGCAGCGCTCGGGCAAACCAAGGCGGCGCTCAACCGCGACCTTGCCGCCCTGTTGCGCCTGTGGCGGCGAATCACGACGGAGGCGAAAAAGGGCCAGGGGCCGCGGCTGCTCTACAGCGATCAGGACCTTATCGTGCAAGCGGTGCGCGACCTTCTAGAGGCGTCCATCGACGAGGTCCTGGTCGATGACCCGGTCGCCTATGACGCGGTGCGTGCAGCCATGCGCGCCTTCATGCCCCGTTCCCGCACCCGCGTGACGCTCTACCAGGAGCGCTTGCCGCTGTTCTCCAGGTTCAAACTGGAAAGCCAGATTGAGGCCATCTTTCAGCGGCGGGTGGAACTGCCCTCGGGAGGTTCCATCGTCATCGAGAGTACCGAGGCGCTCACCGCCATCGACGTGAACTCGGGCCGGGCGACGCGCGGGGCCAACCAGGAGGAGACCGCCCACGCCATCAACCTGGAAGCGGCCCGGGAGGTGGCGCGGCAACTGCGGTTGCGCGATATCGGCGGGTTGGTCGTCGTTGACTTCATCGACATGCGTTCCCGTCGCCATCAGCAAGCGGTCGAAAAAGCCCTCAAAGAGGCCCTCAAGGCGGATCGCGCCCGCGTCACGGTAGGGCGCATCAGTCCCAACGGGCTACTGGAGATCAACCGGCAACGTTTGAAGACGCCGCTGGTGCAGCGCACCCACCGGCCGTGCCCCACCTGCGCCGGCCTCGGGCGCATCGCCAGCCCCGAGACCGTGAGCCTGTCGCTGCTGCGCCGCATCGAGGAACGGGCGGCCATGGGTGGCATCAATGCGGTCCGCATCCGCCTCCACCCGGAGTTGGCGGACGCCTTCCAGAATTACCGCCGCCAGGAGCTGGCGTCCCTAGAACGGGAGTTTGATCTGCGTATAGAGATCATCGCCGCCACCAACTTGCACCGCAGCGAAGAGGAGGTGACCTGGGTAGAGCGCACCTCCAAAGACGCGGTAGCGCCGCCAGCGGTGGCCGCGGTTCGAGTGGTGGACTTGACCACCGACGGGAGTACTGCCGAATCGGCGTCGGTGGCCCCGGAGGGGGAGGGCGAGGGCGACGGTGAAGCTGGGGAGACGCTAGGCGATAAGAAATCGCGGCGCCGGCGCCGGGGAGGACGGCGGCGGCGCAAGGCCATCGCCGAAGAGGCCGCGCTCGCCGTGGAAGTAACGGTCGCCGTGGAGTCCACACCGCACCCCGCACCTTCCCAGGAAGACCTCCAGGCGGCCCAGGGCAGCGCGGCGGTAGCGGTGGAGGGCGGCGAAGGCCAGGGAGCGGCGCGGCCGCGCAAGCGACGGCGGGGCGGGCGGCGCCGGCGCAAGTCCGGGACCGAGACGCCCGCTGCAGAGGCCGCGGATCGGGAGTCCGTGGAGGTCAAAGAGGAAGCCGCCGAGGCGAGAGAGGCGCCGGCTGGTGTCGAAGCATCGGCGGACGCCCCCGAGAAACCGCCGTCCCGGCGCCGGCGCCGCCGGCGATCCTCCCGCGCCAGCGTGCGCTCGGAGAGCGGACAGGAGGACGGGGAGACTGGGGCCGACATGGCCGCAAGCCAGTGAAGCGGGAGGGCAACCGTGGCCAGTGTGCGTGGCAAACTCGTCTTAGTTACCGGTGCTTCTGCGGGGATTGGTGAGGCGTGCGCGCGCCTGTTCGCCGAGCACGGTGCGCGGCTGCTGCTCATGGCGCGACGGGAGCAGCGTCTGCGGGAGCTGGCCAGAACCCTGCAGGCGCACCACGGGGTGGAGGTGATGACCTGCGCCCTCGACGTGCGGCGTCGGGAGGACGTGGAAGCGACGCTGCAAGGGCTGCCGGAGGCGTGGCGGGAGATCGACATTCTCGTCAACAACGCCGGCCTGGCGCGCGGTCTCGGTGCCGTTCACACCGGCGACCCCGCCGACTGGGACGAGATGATCGATACCAACGTCAAGGGGTTGTTGTACGTGACCAGGGTAGTGCTGGCGGGGATGGTGGCGCGCCGCCAGGGGCAGGTGATCAACATCGGCTCCATTGCCGGCCGAGAGGTCTACCCAGGGGGCAACGTCTACTGCGCTAGCAAGTTCGCCGTTACCGCCTTGACCCGGGGGATGGCGATGGACCTCTTGGGCACGGGAGTGCGCGTCTCCACGGTGGATCCCGGGTTGGTGCAGACGGAGTTCTCCCAGGTGCGCTTCCGCGGCGATGCCGAACGAGCGCGGCGGGTGTACGAGGGGTTGCAGCCGCTCTCCGCTGCTGACGTGGCCGAAGCGGTGCTGTTCTGCGCCACCCGCCCGCCCCACGCCACGGTGCGCGAGCTGGTGCTGACGCCCACCGCTCAGGCTTCGGCGGTGCACGTGTTTCGCACCACACCCCGGCAGTGACCTGGAATCCCCCGGTGACGGCAACGGGGAAGGGTTGGGCAGCAGGCGCCATCCCGCGCGGCGCCGCTTGTTGAAGCGACGCCCCTGGTGGGGGCCCAGCGCTGGGTGGAGCCTGGAGAGGCCTTACGGGGGCAGCGTTGTCGGTCCCGGCGGGGCCACGCTATCCCCCGGTGGGAGAGACCAATGGGGAAGGATCCAAAGGTGGTGGTCGTGGGGGGCGGCATCGTGGGGGTGGCGACGGCGCTGGCGCTGACCGGCCGCGCACGGGTGCAGCTGCTGGAGGCCGAAGGGTCGCTTGCCGCCCACCAGACCGGTCACAACTCTGGGGTGATCCATTCGGGGCTGTACTACCACCCGGGCTCGCTCAAAGCGCGCCTGTGCACCAGCGGCCGCGAGCTGCTCTACCAGTTCTGCGCGGAGCACGGCGTGCCCTTCCAGCGCTGTGGCAAGGTGGTAGTAGCCACTCGGCCGGAGCAGCTGCCGCGATTGGCAACCCTGGAGGAGCGGGGGCGGGCCAACGGCCTGGTGGGCCTGCGGCGGCTGCGCCCCGAGGAGATCCGCGAAGTGGAGCCCCACGCCGCCGGGGTGGCCGGTCTCTACGTGGGCGAAACCGGCATCGTGGACTACGGCGCGGTCACCGAGGCGATGGCCGCCCACCTGCGACGCCGCGGTGGAGCCATTGCCACCGGGGCTAAGGCGCTGGCAATCAAAAAGCGTAGTGGCGAAATGGTCATCGAGACTACGGCGGGGGAGTACCGAGCGGACTTCTTGGTGTGCTGCGCCGGCTTACAGAGCGACCGCTTAGCCCGCCTGGCTGGGCTCGACCCCGGGGTCCGTATCGTGCCGTTTCGCGGCGAGTACTACGAGGTGGTGCCGGCGCGGCGCTACCTGGTGCGCCACCTCATCTACCCGGTGCCGGACCCGGCCTTTCCCTTCCTTGGAGTCCACTTCACCCGCCGCCTGGACGGCCGCGTGGAGGCGGGTCCCAACGCGGTGCTGGCGCTGCGCCGCGAAGGGTACCGCCGCACCAGTTTCTCGCTGCGCGACACCTGGGCGACCTTGGCCTACCCGGGGTTTTGGCGGCTGGCGGGGCGCTACGCCCGCACCGGCACCGCCGAGATGTGGCGCTCGTGGTCCAAGGGGGCCTTCGTCGCTGCGTTGCAGGAACTCCTACCGGAGATCCAACGCGACGATCTCACGGGCTACGGCGCCGGCGTCCGCGCACAGGCCTTGGGTCGCGACGGCAAACTCCTGGACGACTTCCACTTGGTGGAGGGAGAGCAGCAGCTCCACGTGCTCAACGCCCCGTCCCCCGCCGCCACCGCCTCCCTGGCCATCGGGCGCAGCATCGCCGAGCGGGTACTGAATCGGTTAGGTGTCCCACTTGGGGCGGGGGGGACCTGAGGTTCGCGAGCCCACGAAGCGGGTCAACCGCGGCAGGTGCCGGGCGCAAAATACCGCCAGTTTGCCGTGGGCAGTGACCACCACCTCGGGGCGGCGCCCCTCGATCCCTCGCACCATAATCCGACACGCCTTGGCGGTGCCCATGCGCAGCCACGCCGGCACCGGATCGGCGGCGTCTTCGCGCACGCGCCCCTGGTTGTTGGTGCGGCGGATGTCCGAATCTACGAAGCCGGGCGAGAGCAGGACCACCGAAACGCCGGCGGGGCGCAGCTCGCCGCGCAGCGCCTCGGCGAGAGCTCGCACCGCGAACTTGGACATGCAGTAGGGCGCCGCGCCGGGGCTGGCTAGGTGTCCGGATACGCTGCCCATGAGCACCAAGGTGCCTCGCCGGCTGCTCAAGGGCGCCAGGACGGCTTTCACGGTGCGCAGCACGCCGAAGACGTTGGTCTCGAACTGACGCCGGAAATCCTCGAGGGCGAGGCGCTCCACCCGCCCGGTGACGCCGAAACCAGCGTTGGCGATGGCCGTGTCCAGGCCACCGAACCGCTCCAGAGTGGCCTCTACGGCCGCTTCCAGGTCGCCGTCGCGGGTGACGTCACCGGCCACGGCCAGAGCCTGTCCGCCAAAGGTGCGCACCTCCTCGGCGAGGGCGGCGAGGCGCTCCAGGCGCCGTGCCACCAGCACCACGGCGGCGCCCCGGCGCCCGTACTCCCGCGCCAAGCCGGCGCCGATGCCGGCCGAGGCGCCGGTGATGAGAACGACTTTGCTCTTCGCATCACGGGTCATGATCGTCCTCCCCCCGCTTCGTCGCAGCGGCGTCGCTGGGCAGTGGCGTGCAGCGGCCCTTGACGGGGCAGGCGCCGCCGGGGCGCAAGAAGACGGTACCATGCCCGCGCATGACCAAACCCGGCGTCGCCGCTGCGCCCCTAGCGTCCTCGTTGTCCTCACCGCGGCAGGTGATGGCCGCCGCCCTGCTGGCGGGCGCCGCCGCTACCCTGCTGGCGGTGGTTGGCGCGAAGGCACTGGCGCCGCCGGGGTACTTCACCAAATACCTAGAGGCAGCGCGGGCTTCCGAAGAGGTGCGGCGCGCCCGGGCTGCCGATTACTCCCCCCTGTACCTGGAACTGGCCCGCGCGGTGGTGCCCCACTGGGGGGCTCGGGGGCTGCTCGTGGGCAACGTCGCCGCTCACGCCGCGACGTGCGCGGCCATCGCAGCCGTCGTGGCGCTGGCGGTGGGGTGGGGATGGGGGTTGGTGACCGGGCTGGTGGCGGCGGCCTACCGCCCGTTTCTCGTGTATACCGCGGTCCTCGAGCCGGAAGCGGTGCTCCTCGCCCTCCTCTCCTGGGCGTTGCTGGCCGGGGTGTTGGCGCGGAGAGTGGAACAGGCACCCAGGTGGCCCGCCGCCTTGGCCAGCACGGCGGGGATCGCTTTGGGCCTGGCCGGTTTGGCCCGACCGGCCTATGTTGTGCTGGTTCCGGCGTGGGCGGTGTGGCTGGCGTGGCGGGAGGGGCGGCCACGGCACTGGCGCATCGCCTCGGTGCTGGTGGCGGGCGCGGCGGTGGTGGTCATCCCCGCACTGGTCCACCGTTGGGTGCAGACTGGCACGGTCATGCTCATGAACCCCGGACCGGTGTTCTACGAGGGCAACGGGCCCCAAGCTCTGGGTGCCCCGGGGGTGCCCCCTGAGCTGGCCAAGATGCTGGAGGCCAGGGGTGGCGCGGGAGGGGATTGGGCCCACGAAGCGTACCGCCGGCTGGCCGCCGCCGCCGGCCGGGACCCCAACGTGGCGGCCAATAACAGGTACTGGTGGGCTTTAGCGTGGGAGTACCTGGGTACCGACGCAAAGATCAGCACGGGCCGGCTCTTGGCCAAAGCAGGATACGCCCTCGGGCCCTACGAATTTCACGACCTCCCAGAAGCCGAGGAACTGGACCGCCGGCTCCGCCCCGCCCTCCCCTGGGGCTTCGGCGTGCTGGCCGCAGCCCTGCTGGTGTCGCTGCCCGGGTGGGGCCGCGCCCTGCCGGTGATGGCCGGCGCTGCCGCTGTGGGGATGCTCTCTTTGGCGGTGCAGGTGGCCTTCTACGCCTCGGCTCGCCAGCGTCTGCCGCTGGCGCTGGCAATTCTCGTGCTGGCGCCGGTGGCGCTGTCGTGCTGCGCCGGGCGGCCGCGGCGGCAGTTGGTGCTGGCCGGGTTGGCGGCCGCGGTGGTGACCGCGGCGCTCGCCTGGCACACCGCCCCCCTGGCCAGCCTCCGCCACGCCCAACTCAGCACCCTCCTGGGACCGGCTCCGCCAGCGCCTCTGGCGGAGTGGCTGGATAGCCGGGCCTGGCGGCCCGCTGCGGCGCTGGCCGCCCAGCGCGTGGTCCTGGCAGGCCAGCTCCCGGTGCCCGTGGAGGCCGAGGTCTTGGAAGAGTACCTGGCTCCGGCCTTGGCCACCGACGTACCTTGGCTGCGGGGGCGGGCGCGCTGGCAGCTGGCCCGCCATCACGCCGCCCGCGGATCGTACAGCTCGGCGGTGCTGCTGGCGTGTCAAGCGGCCACCGAGGCGCCGCAGCTGGTGCAGGCGGCGGCCCTGTGTGCGGCGGGCCGGAGGGGACGAGCCGACGACGGAGATCTGGCCTCCTGGCGCCCGGCCGGCGTCGACCCCGTCAGCGCTCGCTTCGCTCTTGCCCGCGCCATGGTCGCCTTGGGCCAGCGCGACGCTGGAGCGATCCTCGCCCAACCTGTGCTGGGGCTGTTTCCCGAACTGGCGGCTGACCTCTACCAACCGTAAACCACCCGGCCGTCATCAGCGTATACCGGCGTGCGGTGACGCTGTAAACTGTGCTGCACCGTGTGGGGAGACGATGGCAGACTGGCCGGGCCGGCTTACTACCTAGGATGGTGGAGGCCGCCTTTGCCGGTCGCCAGACAGATTCCACCAAAGGAGGCAACGTTGAGGATGAGAAACGGCATTCGCTATGTGTGGGTTGCGGTGGCCTTGCTGGCCGTCGCTGCCCCCGCCTTGGACGCCCAGGACCTGGCGTCCTTCTCCAAGCGTCTCACCGAGCACCGCCTTGACAACGGGCTCACCTTTTTGATTTACGAGCGCCCCACCGCCCCCGTGGTCTCGTTCTTCACCTACGTGAATGTCGGGGCGGCCCAGGAGGTGCCAGGGATCACTGGACTGGCGCACATGTTCGAGCACATGGCGTTCAAGGGCACCAGTACCATTGGCACCACCGATTGGGAGGCGGAGAGGCAAGCGCTGGCGCGGGTGGATCAGGCCTACCACGCCCTCTACCGGGAGCGCACCCGGCCGGGCGGCGGCGACCCCGAGACTCTCGCCCGGCTCCAAAAGGAGTTCGAGGAGGCGCAAGAGGCCGCCGACGCATACATCAAGAAGAACGAGTTCGGCGAGATCATCGAGCGTGAGGGCGGCGTCGGGCTCAACGCCGGCACCGGGTCTGACCAAACCGTGTACTTCTACTCTCTCCCCGCCAACAAGGTGGAGTTGTGGGCGTACCTGGAGTCGGAGCGCTTCCTCGATCCGGTGCTGCGGGAGTTCTACAAGGAACGGGACGTGGTCATGGAGGAGCGGCGCCTGCGCACCGACAGCCAACCCATCGGCCGGCTCATTGAGCAGTTCGTGGCCACCGCCTTCGTAGCCCACCCCTATAAGCAGCCGGTGGTGGGGTACATGAGCGATTTGGAGTCGTTTACCCGGGAGGACGCCGAGGCGTTTTACCGCACCCACTACGTACCCGCCAACATGGTCATCGCCATCGTCGGCGACGTACGTGCCAAGGAGATCATTCCCATTCTGGAGAAGTACTTCTCCCGCCTGCCAGCGGGCACGCCGCCGCCCCCCCTGCGCACCGTCGAGCCGCCGTCCATCGCCGAAAAAGTCGTGCGCGTGCCCGATGCGTCGCAACCCGTCTACCTGGAGGGGTACCACCGTCCCGCCGTCACCCACCCCGACAATGTGGTCTACGACGCCATCGCCGAAGTGCTGTCCACCGGTCGCACCTCCCGGCTGTACCGCAGCCTGGTGCGGGACAAGAAGATCGCTGCCCAGGTGGGGGTCTTCAATGGCTTCCCCGGGGACAAGTACCCCAATCTCATCCTCTTTTTTGCGATCCCCTCGCCGGGGCACAGCAACGAAGAGGTGCAAGCGGCGATTCGCGAGGAGATCGCCAAAATCAGCCGGGAACCCATCACCGACGACGAACTGAAAATGGTCAAGACCCGCGCCAAAGCGGAGCTGATCAGGGGACTCGACTCCAACCCCGAGATCGCTTCCAAACTGGCCGAATATCAGACGCTGTTCGGCGATTGGCGGGAGCTGTTCCGCCAGGTGGAGCGCATCGATAAGATCACCAAAGAGGACATCATGCGCGTCGCCCAGGCGACTTTCGTACCCAGCAATCGTACGGTGGCGATGATCGTCCCCCTGGACGAGAAATGAGGGAGGCGGGCATGCGAACACAGAATCGTCTTGGCGTCCTTCTGCTGGCCGGGGCGCTGGCCGCACCCGCCACCGCCCAGGTGAAGCACTACCAGGAGATCACCTACCCACCGCTGCCGGTTTTCAGCATCCCCAAGCCGCAGGTCGTCACCTTAAAGAACGGGCTCACCGTGTTCATGTTGCCCGACCGCGAGCTTCCCCTGGTGGAGGTCTCCGCTCGTATCCGCACCGGCTCAATTTACGAACCTCCCGAAAAGGCGGGACTCGCCCGGCTCATGGGGGTGGTCCAGCGCACCGGTGGCACCGCGCGCTCAAGCGGTGACGCCATCGATGACTTCCTGGCGCTGCGCGCCGCCAGCATCGAAACCAGCGTCGGCGCCGACTCCGGTTTCGCCTCCATGAACTGCCTTAAAGGCGACGTCGCTGAGGTGCTGGCGGTCTTCGCCGACATCCTGCGCACCCCCGCCTTTGCCGAGGACAAGCTGCAAATCGCCAAGGTGCAGGCGCGCGCCGCCATCGCCCGGCGCAACGACAACGTCAACGCCATCACCATGCGGGAGCTGCAGCGACTGGTGTACGGTGAGGACTCGCCCCTGGCACGCAACGAGGAGTACGCCACCATCGCGGCCATCACCCGCGACGACCTGGTGGCCTTCCACGCCCGCTTTTACCACCCCAACAACGTCTACCTGGGTGTGGTGGGCGACTTCGACCCCAAGGCGATGCTGCGATTGCTGGAGCAGCGTTTCGGTGATTGGCCGCGCGGCCAGAAGCTCGACGCGCCCGCCGTGGCGTACCGCAAGCACCCGCGCCCAGGGGTGTTCTACATCGAGAAGAAGGACGTCAACCAGGCCAACATCGTCATGGGCCACCTGGGCATCGAGATGCGCAACCCCGACTACTTCGCCGTGGAGGTGCTCAACGAGGTCCTGGGTGGCTCCTTTGCCAGCCGCATGTTCTCCAACATCCGCTCCAAGAAGGGTCTCGCCTACTCGGTGTACGGCGGGGTGGGCGCCGGTTTCACCGCCCCGGGGGTGATGCGCGCCGGTATGCAAACCAAGCTGGAGAAGATGGGGGAGGCTGTGGAAGCGCTGCGCGAAGAATTGGCCGGCATCATCACCCACCCCCCCACCCCCGAGGAGCTGGCCCGCGCCAAGGAGTCGATCCTTAACTCCTTCGTGTTTAACTACGACTCTTCGGCCAAAATCCTGCGCCAGCAGATGCTTTACGCCTACTACGGGCTGCCCGCCAACTTCTTGGAGACCTACCGAGCCAACATCGAAAAGGTCACTGCCGCGGACACCGCCCGGGTGGCCAAGGCTTACATCAAGCCCGACCAGCTTGCCCTGCTGGTGGTGGGCGATGCCAGCAGGTTTGATCGACCCCTGTCCACCTTCGGCCCCGTCACCACCATCGATATCACCATCCCACCGCCTCCCGATACCTCCGCCAAGATCCAACGCAGCGAGAATGCGGCGGAGGCCGGGCGGGCTCTCCTGGCCAAGGTGGCCCGCACCCTGGGCGGGGCCGACGCCGCCTCGGTGGTGGCCATCTCGTCCTCCGCCACCACCACCGTCTCCATGGGTGGGCAATTCCTGAACCTCAAACGCAGCGCTCTTCTGGTCTTTCCCGACCGCCTGCGCCAGGCGGTGGTCACTCCCATGGGCGAGCAGGTGATGGTCATGGACGGCGGGCAAGGGTTCATGACCATGGGAGGACAGGTCCGTCCCCTGCCGGCTTCCATGGTGGAAAAGGAGCAGGAAGACCTGCGCCGCGACCTGCGGGTGCTGGTGCGCTACCACGCTGAGCCGGAGATGGACGCGGTGGCCGGCGGCAACGACGAGGTGGCCGGCCAGCCGTGTACCGTCCTGGCGGTCACCTACAAAGGCGTCGCCTCCCAGCTCTGTGTCGCCGCCGACGGCACGGTGCTGCGCCAGACCTTCCAGGGGACCAACCCCTTGACCCGCGCTCCGGGGCAAGTGGAGCTGCGCTTTTCCGACTACCGCCCGTTGGACGGCCGCCAGGTGCCCCACCGGCAGGTGATGCTGGTGGACGGCGAGGAGGTCATGACCAGCACCCTGGAATCGTGGCAGGTCAACCCGCCGGTGGACGAGGCGCTGTTCGCCAAACCCGCGGCGTAGCTGTTACCCCTGTTGCGCCCCACGGGCCCCCCGGCGGGGCCCGTGGCTTTTTTCTCCGTCTCAGCACGGGGCGCCCCCACGTAGGCTCACCATCGGACTCGCTTATCATTACCATCAAGGGGAGGTGGGCGATCGACGAGAAGCTGCGCACGGGCGCCCTGCCAGTTGCCGGGAGGCGGCCAACGGTGGACGGTGGGGAGGGCACGGGTGGGCGCAGTACGCCGCCGATGGCCACGTCGCCGGCAGCCCATGAAGCGGCGGAGGTGGTGCGGGCCCTGGTCAAGGCGGGGCGCTCGGTGATCCTGTACGACGCCAGCAACGAAGCGGTCCGTGACTTCCTCGTCGAGGTGCGCCAGCGCATGGAGGCGTTCCTGGCGGCCCATTCCGAGCTGGCCCTGGTGATTCACCCCTGGGAGATTCTGTACGCCGGCGAGGTGGTGTACCTGGAGCGGGACCGTGAACGCTCCCTGGCGCTGCGCCTGTACCGCGACGGTGTGCGCCGCCTCACCTTCTCCGCCGGCTTGCAGTGGGACGAGCTGTCTCGGTTCATTTCGGTGCTGGGGGTGATGTTCAAAGGGATCCGGCACCAGGAGGAGGACTTCGTCACCCTCCTGTGGAAGGCGGATCTGGCCCACGTGAAGGTGGAGGCGGTGGCCGGTTTCCGCCCGGAAGATGAGGCGGCCGGGGCGCGGTACGCCGAGCCCGGCCAGAAATTGGCCCCCGCCAACGAGACCCAGGCGGCGATCTTTGATGCGCCGTACGAGTTCGACCACCCCGTTCCCGAGTATCGCGAGCGCGGCCAGGTGACCTGGCGGCCGCTGCCCGCGGCGGCAGTGGCTCGCCTCGCCGCCGAGGAGAGCGAGGAGGACACGCCGCGGCAGTGTCTGGTGCTGGTGCGAGAGTTGATCGCCGGCCTGAAGGACCGGGAGGATCGGCTGGAAGTGGCCGATCTCTTACCGCTGGTGCGGGAGATCCGCGATTATCTCTTGGCCTCGAACCGCACCGACGTGCTGTTGGATATGGCGTGGATGCTGCGCAGTCGACTGGAGGGAGAAGCGCGGCGCGACCTACTGTTGGCCTGCCTAGATGAGCGCGCCCTGTCAGGCCTGCTGCGCGAGGGAGAGGACGAAAGTGCGGTGCGCAAGGCGGCGGCGTGCCTGATGCCGGAACACCTAGAGGTGGTGTTGCGTCTGGCGGAGGGTAAGGGCGCTGCGTCAGTTTTGCAGGGCAGCGGGCTGACGACGTTGGTGGAGACCCTGGGGAGAGGGCAGGAGGCGATGCTGCGGGCCCATCTGTCGCGCGCCTCGGGCCCCCTGACGAGTGTGCTGTTGGCGGCGTTGGCGCGGCTGTCGCCCGACGAGGCGGCCGCCGCCGCCGGCGACCTGCTGGCCTCCGCCCCGGTCGAAGTACAGGGGCATGCGGTGGCGGTGCTGAAGAGCATGGCGTACGGCCCGCGGGTGGGCCGAGCGTTGGTGCAGGCGTTGTCCTCGGCCAGCGAGGAGGTGCGGCTGCAGGCGCTGCAGGTGCTGGCCAAAAACCGTGAACGGCGGGCGCTGCCAAATGTGATGGAGAGGCTGCGAGGAGCGGCGGCCGCTCTGTCGCCGAAGGAGGCGTCGGCGTTGGGTATTTCCCTGGCGATGATCGATCCCCAGCAGGCCCTGGAGTCCTTCGCCGCTTGGCTCAAGCCGGCGGGGCTGCTGCAGCGGGTGGGGAGCCGGCCAATCGCCCTGCAGCTTGCAGCGGTGTCCGGGCTTGCCCGACTGCCGGGGGCGGCGGCGGAGGAGTTGCTAGCGTGGGCCGCCGAGCACGCCGGCGACGAAGCGCGAGAGCGCGCCCAGACGCTGCTGGCGCGCCGCCGCGAGGGGGGGGAGGCCAGCGGTGGTTGACGTCGCCATCTCCTCGGCCCAGGAGGTACTCGCCTCGGCGGTGCTGCGGGCCCAGGCGGAGGACGACCGGGAACTCACCAAACGAGTGCGGGAGATCGGCGCCGGTTTGGTGATCTCTTTGAACGGGTTGTTTCGCATGGCCCGCACCCACGCTCTGTCCAATACCGCCTTCGACACACCCGTGCACGAAATGCGCGCCCGCCTGCAGGTGCTGCTGGATCTGCTGGGGCCGGTGCACGTGATGTGCGTGGAGGACCAGATCTACGTCAATGAGGTGCGCATCCGTTTCGAAGGCACGGTGGAGCAGGGGATTGCGCTGGGAGAGGAGTTGCGACGGCACAACACCGGCGGCCTTACCTTCAACGACAGTTTGGAGGACCAGGAGGTCCGTGAGCTGGTACGGTTGTTTGCCGCTCCCGCAGACGCGCTCAACCCCCGCTTGTCCCTGGCCGAGGCGCTGGCGACGGTGGGCTTGCGTTCGGTGGAGCTGCACCCCATCCAACAGTTCAAGCTTTCCAGCGACGAAACCGCCCAAGTGGTTAAGGAGTTCCGCGAGACGTACGTATCCAGCGCCGGCCACCTGGCCGAGGCCTTCGCCAGCGTCGGCCACGGACGCCTGCCCAACCCCTTGTTGGCGCGCCGGGCGGTGACGCAGTTCATTGACGCAGCCGCCGCGGAAGACATTTTGCCGCTGGCGCTGGCGGCCGAAGGCGACATCCCACCCTTTGCCCAGCACACCCTGGCAGTCACCGTGCTCAGTCTGCTCATCGGCCGGCAGGCCGGTCTGAGCAAGGCCTCCCTGGCCGACTTGGGGGTGGCGGCCATGCTCCACGACGTGGGGTTTTGCATGACCGAAAAGGGCGCCACGGTACCTTTCGCCCGGCACACCCGCGCCGGGCTGAAGGTGCTGCTGCGCCAGCGCGGCTTTTACCAGGCCAAGGTGCGCCGCCTGCTGGCCATCCTCGAACACCACCGCCCCTGCAACGACCCGCTGGGGGTACCTTCGCTGTACGCACGCATCATCCACCTGGCCGACGACTACGACACCATGACCCGAGCCAAGCAGGGACACGCGGCCCCCTACGCCCCGCCCGACGCCGTGGCGTGCATGGCCGCCCAGGGTTTCAAAGCCTACGACGCCGATCTGCTGCAAGCGATGATCAACGTGTTGGGGCCCTACCCCCCTGGTACCGTCTTGCGGCTCCACGATGGACGGGTGGTGGTGTCGGCCTCCACGGTGCGCAGCCCGGAGACGTTCCGCACCCCCTTGTGCCGGCTACTGCGGCGCGCCGACGGCAGGCGGCCCAGCGGCGACGAAATGGTGGACCTGGCGCGGGAGGGCCAGGTGGCGGCGATCGTGCGGGGGCCGGTGGCGTGATGGCGGCCAGCGCCGCCGGCCGACGCTTCCTGCCCCCGGCAATGCTGCTCACCGCCCTGGTCGCCGGCGGGGCGGTGGCTGACCCCCCACCGCTCCTGCGTCCCGGCGCCAACCCCGACGTCCTGCGCCTGGCGTCGCTGCCGTTCGACCTGGGCGACGCCACGGAGGTGGGGGACGGGCAGTGGTGCATTACGGCATCCTTCAACTACGCCAACCTGTGGAATCACACCCGCAACTTGGTGATGTATCGGCGCGAGCAGGGGCGGGTGGGTCTGCCCGTATCCCCAGAGGAGCTGGCGGCCCTGGCCGATCGTTACCCCGATGAGGGGTACCAGTTCCTGGACGTGGAGGCGTGGTGGGCGCAGGTGTGGGTGCAGCGGGGGTTGGGACGGGGTGTCACGGTCACCGTGCGAGTAACGTTTCTCGACGTCGGGCGACCCCATTGGGACGCCATCGCCGAGCGCTGGCACCAGTGGCTGGGGCTGCCGGATTTCAATCGACACGAGTTTCCCCGCGGGCAGACCCTGGTATACATCAAGGGGCCAGGGGGAACCGTCCAACGCCGAGATCTGGCGCGCGCGGGGGTGGGGGATGCGAGCCTGTCGGTGGCGTTCCCGGCCGGGGAATGGCTGGGGGCGCGGCACCGCGCGGTGGTGGCCGTGGAGGCGCCTACCGGGACGCGGGGGACGCTGCACGGGTCGGGGGGGTGGGACGCCGGCATGCGCCTGTGGTCCCAGTGGCAGGGCGACCGCATCTCCTTCCTCTCGGGCCTCGGCTACACCTGGCCGTCGATGAGCGGGACGCTCGTGGGGCTGCAACGCTCGCGCGTCTGGCACACCATGGTGGGGTTCGATTGGCGCCTATGGCGGTCCCTGGTGGCCATGCTGCGCTTGCAGGTAGAGCGCTCGCTCCTCGCCGACACGGCCGCTGACCGGCTCGCCAAACCTGTTCTGGCTAAACGTTTTGGCGTCGCCGTGCCGCTGTCGTCCGAGACCTGGCTGTCCTTCGATCTCGGGCAGGACAGCATCCAAAACGGGATCGCCCCCGATTACTCCTTCCACCTGACGGTGGGCAGCCGGCCCGCGGACTAAGACCCAGCCGCGGCCCCCATCGCCGAGGGAGCAGGCCCTAGGTCATGGACCCCGGCCAGCGGAGCGCGGGCCGCAGGCCCGCACCTGGAGGCCGTTGGACCTGCCACCAGCCCCCGCCCACTCGGCGGGGCTTAAGCCCCGCGCTCCGGTCCCAGGCCCCCAGCTCGCGGGCGCGGGGCGCAGCATTCCGGCAACCACGGTCACGGGCGCATGTACGGGCGGTGGCCCTGGCGGAGGGGGCGGGATTCGAACCCGCGGATGCTCGCGCATCGCCAGTTTTCAAGACTGGTGCCTTCAGCCGCTCGGCCACCCCTCCGCGCCGGCGCACCAGGATACCCTACGCACGGCGCGCTGGCATGCCGTACACTCCGTCGCCATGGAGGTGTTCGCCGGTCTGGCCCCGGTGTTTCTCATCCTCGCGGTGGGTGTGGCGGCGAGGCAGGTGGGGCTGCTGGACGAGGGCGGCGCCGGGGGCCTCAACAAGCTGGTGGCCCAGGTGGCGCTGCCAGCGCTGCTGCTGCTCAAGGTGGGCACGGCGTCGCTGGAGGAGAGTTTTTCGCCGCTCGTGGTGGGGGGTCACCACCGCGTTGGTGCTGGCCACCACTGTCCTCGCCCTCCTCCTCGGACGCATCTGGCGCTTGCCGAACGCGCAGATGGGTGTGCTGGCGCAGGCAGCACAGCGGGGCAACTTGGCGTACGTGGCCTTTCCGGTGATTCTGGCGGCGGGCGGGGAGGCGGCGCTGCGCGCCGCGGCGGTGACTGCGGCGGTGCTCATTCCGGTGATGAATCTGGTGGCGGTGTGGGCCTTAGAGCAGTACCGGGGTGGCCCGCGGCGGCGTGGCACAGTGCTGCGAGTGCTGGTCAACCCCTTGGTGGCCAGCGCCCTGGCAGGTTTGGGGTTAGCCGCGGCGGGGTGGCAGCCGTGGCGGTGGCTGGCGGCCACCCTGGAGATTCTGGCGGACTTCGCCCTGCCAGCGGCGCTGCTGGCGCTGGGGTCCCAACTCACCCTAGGGCGCTGGCGAGGGGTGGCGAGGCCGCTGGCGGCGGCGGTGGCGTTGAAGCTCATGGTGCAACCAGCGGGCGGGTTGTGGCTGTTGGTGACGCTGGGGGCCACCCCCGGCGAGGTGCTGGTGGGGGTGCTGTTGCTGGCTGCGCCCAGCGCGGTGGCCTCCTACCCGGTGGCGGTGGAGCTGGGCGGCGACCGTGATCTGGCGGCCGCGGCGGTGGTGCTCTCCACCGTCGGCGCGCTGCTCACGTACGTGGCGTGGAACCTGGTGCTGGGTGCGTCGTGAGCCGCCAAGCTAGGGTAGTATCAGTGGCATGGTCGGCCAGGAGGAGGCCATCGCCCGAGCTGCGGCGGTGCTTAAAAAGGCTACCCGCGTGGTGGCCTTCACCGGCGCCGGGGTTTCCGCGGAGAGCGGGGTTCCCACCTTCCGGGGGGCGGGAGGGTTGTGGGAGGGCCACCCGGTGGAACAGGTGGCCACTCCCGAGGCGTTCGCCGCCGACCCCCTGATGGTGTGGCGCTTTTACGAGCAGCGCCGCATCAATCTGGCCAGCAAGCGTCCCAACCCGGCGCACCAAGTGCTGGCCCGTTGGCAGCAACGGTTTGCCTCGTTCGTGCTGACCACCCAGAACGTAGACAGCCTGCACGAGGATGCGGGTTCCATGGGGGTGCTTCATCTGCACGGCTCCATCTGGCGGGTGCGCTGCCTCGCCTGCCACGGGGAGTGGGAGGACCGGACCGCGCCGTTTCCGTCCCTGCCGCCCCGCTGCCCGTGCGGCGGGATGTTACGCCCCGCCGTGGTGTGGTTCGGCGAGGCCCTGCCCGCGGACGTCCTGGAAGCCTCTGTGGCGGCGTGCGAGGGGTGCGAGGTGCTGCTGGTGGTGGGTACCTCGGCGGTGGTGTACCCGGCAGCTGGCCTGGTGGAGGTGGCATCGTGGGCGGGCGCCACGGTGATCGAGGTCAACCCCCAGCCCAGCGCCCTGGCCTCCCTGGCGGAGGTGGCGCTGCGCGGGCCGGCGGGGGAGCTGCTGCCACGCCTGGATGCGGCGCTGGCTGCCGGGGGCCAGTGATGCGCGTCTCAGAACTGCCCAAGCCACAGCGACCCCGGGAGAAACTATGGGAGCGCGGCCCTCAGCAGCTGGGCGACGACGAACTGCTCGCTATCCTGCTGCGCACCGGCACACGGGGCGCGCCGGTGCTGGAACTGGCGGGGCGGATGCTCCGAGAGTTTGGGGGCGTCCATGGACTGGCGCGGGCGCACCTGCGCGAGCTGCGGGCGGTGAAGGGGCTGGGGCTCGCCAAAGTGACGGCGCTGGGGGCGGCGCTGGAGTTGGGCCGTCGAATCGCCCGCAGCAGCTTGCGCGACCGGCCGCTGCTGGACAACCCGGAGGCGGTGGGACCGTACCTGGCAACGCTGTACGCTAGCGACGGCCTCGAGCGCTTCGGTTGTCTGACCCTGGACACCCGCCACCGCCTGATCCAGCTGCACGAGCTGCACGAGGGGCTGCGCACCCAGGCCAGCGTGGAGCCGGCGGCGGTGTTCAACGCGGCCATCCGCGACGGGGCGCACGGCGTCATCCTGTGGCACACCCACCCCTCGGGCGACCCCACGCCTTCCCAGGACGATGTGGAGCTCACCCGCCGGCTGCACCAGGCCGGCGAGCTCCTGCGCATCGCGGTCCTGGATCACATCGTCGTCGGACGCGACGGGTGGGTGTCGTTGCGCCAACGCGGCCTCATGCCGCGGTAAGTGACAACCCCGGCGGCGATGGTCGCCGCTCGCCGACGCCGTCATCCCCCGGCCACCCTCGGTGGCCACCGGCTCACATCACCGTCTACCGCCCTCCGGGCTCGGCTTTGGCCTCTGAACTGCCACGGCGCGGGTGCGCTCGGCGCGCTCGGTGCTATGCTTACCGCTTAGTGCGCCCCAGGGAGGGGCCCGAGGCGACGTGGCACGCGCAAAGTTTTACCTCACGACCCCCATCTACTACGTCAACGACCTGCCCCACATCGGCCACATTTACACCACCGTGGTGGCGGACACGGTGGCGCGCTACAAGCGCCTGTGCGGGTACGACGTCTACTTCCTCACCGGCACCGACGAGCACGGGCAGAACGTGGAGCGAGCCGCCCTGCGCCAGGGGATCGCCCCGAAGGAGCTGGCAGACCAGGTGGTGGGGCGCTACCACGAGCTGTGGCGGACGTTAGGGATCACCCACGACGACTTCATCCGCACCACCGAACCTCGGCACGCGCAAGGGGTGGCGGCCATCATCGCGCGGATCCGCGCCAAAGGCGACATCTATCTGGATCGCCACAGCGGCTGGTACTGTTCGTCGTGCGAAGCGTTTTACACCGACAAGGAGTTGGGGGAAGGCGGGCGTTGCCCCACCCATGAAAGGCCCACCGAGTGGCACGAAGAGGAGAACCTCTTCTTCCGCCTGTCGGCCTACCAAGAGCGGCTGCTGGAGCACTTCCGGCAGCACCCCGACTTCATCCGGCCGGCTTCACGCCTCAACGAGGTGGTCAGGTTCGTGGAAGGAGGGTTGAAGGATCTGTCCATCTCCCGCGTTACCCTCACCTGGGGGATCCCGTTCCCTGAGCACCCCCGGCACGTCGTGTACGTGTGGCTCGACGCCCTCACCAACTACATCTCGGCTTTGGGTTTTGGGTCCGGGGAGGAGGACAAGTTCGAGCGTTTCTGGCCGGCCGACCTGCACCTGGTGGGCAAGGACATCCTGCGCTTCCACTGCGTGTACTGGCCGGCCTTTTTAATGTCGGCAGGACTACCGCTGCCGCGACAGGTGTGGGCGCACGGGTGGTGGCTCAAGGACGACAAGAAGATGTCCAAGTCGGTGGGCAACGTGGTGCGGCCGGACGAACTCCTTCGCCGTTTCGGAGCCGACCCGCTGCGTTACTTCCTATTGCGCGAGATGACCTTCGGCAACGACGCCAGCTTCTCCGACGAGGCCTTCCTCAAACGCTACAACAGTGATCTAGCCAACGGTCTGGGTAACACCGCGGCGCGCGTGCTGGCGATGGCGCGGCGTTACTTCGCCGGCCGCACCCCGGCCACATCGTGCACCGACAACGTGGTCCAGGATAAAGCCGACGAGGTGGTGCGGCGTTACCGCGAGGCCATGGACGCGTATGAATTCCACCGCGCGCTGGAGACGGCGTGGGAGCTGCTGGCGACGGTGGACGGCTACGTCAACGAGAAGGCGCCGTGGACGTTGGCCAAGCGCGAGGGGAGCCCGTCGCCAGCGCTCCAGCGCATCCTCTACAACTGCCTCGAAGGCGTGCGTTTGGTGGCCACCATGGGGCTGCCGGTCATGCCCAACGCCTGCCGCAAATTGCTGGCGCAACTGGGGGAGGGCGACCCGGCACGGCTAGACGTGGCGCTGCGCTGGGGTGGATTGGCGACCGATCAAGCGCTGGGAGGGGAGGATGTGCTGTTCCCCAGGGCCGACGCTGCGGAGTACTTTGGAGAGGCGAGAATGAGCGAACCGACCATGACCCAAGAGACCAGCACGGCGACCCCGACGGCCACCGCAGAGTCGCAGCCGCTGATCGGCATCGACGAGTTCGCGCGGGTGAAGCTGGTGGTGGGGACGATCAAAGTGGCGGAGCGGGTCCCCAAGTCCTCCAAGCTCATCCGCATGGAAGTAGATCTGGGGGAGCCAGCTCTGCGCCAGCTGGTGGCGGGGATCGGCACCCAGTACGCCCCTGAGGATCTGGTGGGGCGGCAGGTGGTGGTGGTGGCCAACCTCAAGCCGGCGGTGCTCATGGGGGTGACCTCCAACGGCATGGTACTGGCGGCGTCGGAGGGAGGCGCCCCCAGGCTCCTCGCCGTGGATGCCCCCGTGGCTCCCGGCACCACGGTGCGCTGAGGACCAGCTCCGCCAGGCAGGGACGCGACGATGCGCAACCATCGAATTTGCAACATTAGCGAGAGCGGCAGCCGACGGCGGGCGTGGTTGGGAGCAGCCCTGCTGGCCGCCGGTTTCGCCGGCGTGCTGCTGGTGTACCTCGGGAGCACCACGCGATGGTGGCTGGCACCGTTGTTCTTCGTGTTCTGGGCCGGCGCCCTGGGGGTGCTGCAGGCCCAAGAGCACGTCTGCGTGGCGCTGGCCGCGCTGGGGGTGCGGGAAGGGGAGGGGGGCGTGGAGAGGGAGACGGACAGCGCCGCCCTGCGCAAGGTGCGGCGCCGCTCCCTCGCGGTGCTCGCCGAAAGTGCCGCCTTGGGCGCCCTTCTGACCATCTCGGCGGCGCTGCTGTTGGGGTAGGGTAGGTGGTGGCGTGATCGTCCGGCTGCCCTACGGACGCGGCGCCCTGCCGGTGGATCTGCGTGGCCTGCGCTGCCACCCCCTGGAGCCCACCGCCCCGCGGGCCGGCACAGACGCTGCGGAACTGGCCGTCGCTGCCCTCGATCACCCCATTGCCGGGCCGCCCCTCACCCAGCTGGCCAGCGGCCGGCGCCGAGTTACGCTGCTGGTCCCTGACGCCACCCGCAAGGTGGAACTACCAGCCGTCCTGCCAGTCATCGGGGAACGCCTGACCGCCGCCGGAGTGCCGACGGCGGGCATCACTGTGCTGGTAGCCTGCGGCACCCACCCGCCGGCCCCGGCGGGTGAGCTGGCCGCTTTGCTGGGGCCACTTCCTGATGGCGTCACGGTGGTCCAGCACGATGCCCGCGACGAGGCGTCGCTGGTGGTGGCCGGCACGCTGCCGTCGGGTTTGACGGTGCGTCTGCATCGCGCGCTGCTCCAGGCGGACCTGGTGGTGGCGGTGTCCACGCTGGCGCACCACTACTTCGCCGGCTTCACCGGCGGGCCCAAGCTGGTGTTTCCGGGGGTGGCGGGGTACGAGGAGATCCAGCGCAACCACGCCCGAGTTCTGGATTTGGACCATGATCCGCCGCGCCGGCACCCAGGGTGCGAGCCCGGCCGGGTGGCCGGCAACCCGGTGGCTGAGGAGATTGCCGCCGCTGCGGCGCTGCGCCCCCCCGATGTGGCGCTGGCGATGATCCGGGGCAGGGACGGACGGCCGGTGTGGATGGGCGCCGGACCACTGGACGCGGTGATGGCCCAAGGCACGGCACTGCTGCGCCAGTGGTACGAAGTGACCGCCCCTCGGTTCGAAAGGTTGGTGGTCGCCGCCGGTGGCTACCCTTCCGATCACACCTTGATCCAGGCCCACAAGGCCCTGGACGCCGCCTGCCGCTTCGCCTCGCCGGGGGCCGAGGTGCTGTTCGCCGCCGCCTGTGACGGCGGCCCCGGCTCCCCGGCCATGGAGCCGTTTCTCGCCGATCCTACCCCGGAGGCAATCCTCGCCCGCTTGGGACAACGGTACGTCCAGTACGGTCATACCACCCTGCGGCTGGTGGAGAAGACGGCCCGTTACCGGGTGGCGGCGGTCACCCAGCTGCCGGAGGAGCTGGTGCGGCGCCTGGGAATGCTCCCCCTGGGCGACCCACAGCGGCTGCTGGACGGCTGGCGGGACGCCGCCCCTGGCGCCGTGGTGGGGGTGATGGTGGGGGCCCCCGTGTACCCGCCGGCGTGATGGCGCTTGGCGCCGGGGGGCGCAGCTGGGGACCGCTGGGGACGGTGGCGGGCAAGGTGTTGATCTGGAGGCGAGAGCGTCTTACTCTCCGCATTCCCGCGTACCGGGAGCGGTGTTGATCATCGCCGGAGGTGAATATGCCCACACGTCTGGTTCCCACGAAGCTGTACCTGACCCGCGGTAACGGCATCCACCGCGAGAAGCTACAGTCCTTCGAGCTGGCCCTGCGCGACGCCGGTATCGCTGCTTTGAACCTGGTGTCGGTGTCGTCGATTTACCCGCCCGGCTGTCGCATCATCTCGCGCAAGCGCGGGGAGAACCAGCTGGAGCCGGGGCAGATCGCCTTCGTGGTGATGAGTCGTGCCGAGACCAACGAGCCGCACCGCATGATTGCCGCGTCCATCGGCGTTGCCATCCCTCGCGACAAGCGCATGTACGGTTATCTCTCCGAACACCACTCCTTTGGCCAAACCGCCAAGGAGGCCGGCGACTACGCCGAGGACCTGGCCGCCTCCATGCTCGCCTCCACCTTGGGGGTAGAATTCGACGAAGATCAGTCGTGGGACGAAAAACGGCAAATTTGGAGGATCTCGGGGAAGATCGTTAAGACTCGCAACATCACCCAGTCGGCGGTGGTCAAGCCGGGGGGCAAGTGGACAACCGTCGTGGCCGCCGCGGTGCTCCTCTTCGATTAGGACTCAGCCATGGCCCACCGGCACAGGGGGATGCGGCACGGCGCCGCCGGGTCTTGCACTCCAGTGGACGAGGAGAACGGCTATGGGTGCTGAAGACCGGTACGCCCCGTACCTGAGTTTTCTCGGGCTGCCGCCGGAGGTCAACCCCCCTGCAGCGGCGCGGGCGGCCGTCCTGCCCATCCCTTACGACCTGACGACGTCCTACCAACCGGGCGCGCGGCGCGGTCCCCTCGCCATCCTGGAGGCCTCCACCCACCTGGAAACCTACGACGAAGAGCTGGGCAGGGAGAGCTGGGAGGGGATTGGCATCGCGACCTTGCCGGCGGTGGTGCCGGACACCAGCGGGCCGGCGGCGATGATGGCCCGCATCGAGGCGGTGGCGAGGGAGATCGTGGCGACGGATCGCTTTCTCATCGGGCTGGGGGGGGAGCACTCGGTCACCGCGCCGCTGGTGCGCGCCGTGCGCTCCCGCTATCCCCGCCTCGGCGTGTTGCAGTTGGATGCCCACGCCGACCTGCGCGACCAGTTCGAGGGCTCACCCCACAACCACGCCTGCGTGATGCACCGGGTGTTGGACGCCGGCGTCCCGCTCGTGCAGGTGGGCATCCGCTCGCTCACCGCCGAGGAGCACCGGCTGATCAGAGAGCGGGGGGTGTGCACGGTGTTCGCTGAGGAGGCGGTGGAGCAGCCACTGGATGCCTGGTTGCCCCGGATAGTGGAGGCGTTGCCGCCGGAGGTCTACGTCACCGTCGATCTGGACGCCTTGGACCCGGCGATCATGCCCGCCACCGGCACTCCCGAACCGGGGGGGCTGGGGTGGTATCTGACGCTCCAGCTGCTGCGCGCCGTGGCCACGGCGCGCAGCATCGTCGCCTTCGACGTGGTCGAACTGGCCCCCATCCCGGGCAACGTGGCGCCGGATTTTCTCGCCGCCAAGCTGGTGTACAAGCTCTTGGGCTATGCCTTTCACCTGCGCTAGGGGCGGAGGCGTTGACACGCTGGCACGAAAACTCGCGGTGGCTCTCGAGGGCTGGCTGAGTGGCCTGGCCTGGCGGTGGGGCGGTGGTCGGTGTAGAATGGCGCCACTCCAACAAGGTCCGAGGCGTTGGCGTGTCGCCCCGCCGTGGCCCGGTAGGTTTGTTTCGAGGATTCGGCCCGCCTTCGGCGGGCGGGCGACGTGGGAAACGGGAGGCAACTCCGATGTTGAGCGAGGCGCAGCGGCACGAGTGCCTTCTCCAGATTGAACGGCTGCCCCTGGCCCTTGAAGCGACGCTGCGGGGGTTGACCGAGGAGCAGCTGGACGTGGCCGTCGAGGATGGCGGATGGTCAGTGCGGCAACTGGTGCACCACATGGCCGACGCGCACGCTCACGGCTACGCCAACACGAAAGCAATCCTGACTGAGGAGCGGCCAACCCTCAACGGATGGGTATCGAAAGCGTGGGCGCAGCTGGCCGATGCCGCGCTGCCCATCAGCGTCTCCATGTGGATCCTGCGCGGGGTGCATGGCCGCTGGACGCGCTTGTTGCGGTCCCTCCCCGAATCGGCCTGGTCGCGGACCGCCGTCGACTCCGACGGCCGCGAGCTCACCCTCGACGATCTGCTGCAGAGCTATGCCGAGGGTGGGCGTACCAACGTGGAGAAGATCAATACCCTGCGCGATCGGCTGGGGTGGTAGAAGGTTCGCTCACCACCACTTCCAGGGCGCGCGGCAGCACCTCGATGGTGACGCCTGGAGGACGTACCAAATAGGGGTTGCCGTCCAGATGTGCTGGCAGCACTTTCGCGGTGGCGAGCTCCAGACGCTGGAAGCGGAGCTCGTGGGAACCCCGCCGCTGCCCCAGACGGCCGGCAAAGGCCGAGCCCAAGCGGGACAGGCGGCCCGGCACGCTGACGGGACCCACGAGACAGCCGTCGAGGATCCCGTCATCGGGAACCGCCGCCGGTGCCAGCCGAAACCCGCCGCCGGTGGTGGGCCCGTTGTGGACGGCGAGGATGGTCAGACCGCCCCGGTAGGAGAAGCGGCCATCCATGACCTCCACGGGGATCGCCCGGTAGCTGAACAGAGTGCCGGCGGCGGCGGCGAGGTAGGCGGTAATCCCGCGCACCACCTTGAGGGCGGCGGCGTTGACGTTGATGGACCCCAACAGGCCAATGCCGATGGCGTTGAAGACCACGCGGTCGCTCAGGCGCATGAGGTCCACGCATCGCCTTCCCGTGCCGAGCGCGACCCGCACCGCCCCTTCGAGGTCCAGCGGCAACCCCAAGGTGCGCGCCGCGTCGTTGCCCGTGCCCAGGGGCAAGACGGCGATTCGCCCCCGTCCGGCCTCGTGGAGACCTTGCACCACCTCGCAAATGGTGCCGTCGCCGCCGGCGACGACGAGGGTTTCTGTACCGGCCGCGGCCAGCTCCCGGGCCAGCGTCGTGGCGTGAGCTGGCGCCTCGGTGAAGGTGGTGGGCACGTCCAGGCCGGCGCGCCGGAGGCGCGGCTCCAGTCGTCGCCACGTGCGCCCCAAGCGACCGCCCGCCGCCGCCGGATTGACGATCAGGTGCACCGAGAAAGTGTACCCTCAGGTGGTCGGCGGGTGGCGTGCCGAAGGGCGATCGGGTCGCGACCCCATGCCTCGGTACCGGAGCGCGGCCTCCGCTGACGGGTCGCCGCCGGAGGACCTCGCTACTCCTTCAGGTGCACGGTGCGCCCACCGTCCACGATAAGCACCTGGCCGGTGAGGGTTTCGGTATCCTCGATGAGAAAGCGCACGGTTCGGGCAATCTCCTCGGCCCCTCCCTCGCGTCCCATGAGGGTGCGAGACAGCTGGCGCTGGCGCACCCTCGCGGCCGTCCCGGCGGGGAAGAGGGCGATCCCCGGCGCCACACCGTTGACCCGCACGGCGGGCGCCAACTCCACGGCCAGGGCTCGGGTGGCGCCCTCCAGGGCGGCCTTGGAAACGCAGTAGGGGAGGAAGGAGCGCACCGGGTACCGGCCATGAATGTCCAAGAGGTTGACCACGGCACCGTGAGTGGCGCGCAGCAGGTCGGCCGCCGCCAGGGTCAGGAACACCGGCGCCTCCAGGTTGGTCCTCAGCACCTGTGCCCAAACGGCGCCATCGAGCTGCTGGATGGGGGTGCGGGGAAAGACGGCGGCGTTGTTGACCAGGGCATCCAGGCGGCCGTAGCGTTGGCCGATGTGGGCCAGCAGGTGCTGGCGCGTCGCGGCGTCGTCCAGATCAACAGCCACCGCCTCGGCCAGGAGTCCTTGCCCGGTCAGCTGGGCGACGAGGTCGTGGGCGGCGGTGCGGGAACGTCGATAGGTGAACACCACCCGCCACTTCCGCTGCGCCATCTCCAGCACCATGGCTCGGCCCAGCCGGACGGCGCCGCCGGTGATCAACACCACAGGCGCCGCCGCCTCCCTCACGGGGCTCCCTGGCGCCGACGCTCCATCACCACCCCCACCGCCGCGGCGCTGGCCACGGCGCCGCGCTTGGCGATGCGCAGGCGCACGGCGTCGATGCGGGGATAGGCAGCCAGCATGGTGGCACTGAGGACCTCGGCCAAGGTCTCCACCAGGTGGTATTCCCGCGCCGCCGCCACCTCCGCGACGGTGGCGGCCAATTGGGCGTAGTCCACGGCCTCGTGCACGTCGTCGCTGGAGGCGGCCGGTCGGCAGTCCAGCTCCGCCTCCACATCGATGATCAAGGGCCGGGCGACGCGGCGCTCATCGGCACTGACACCGATACGGCAGCCCACCTCCAGACCCTGGACGAACACCACATCGCCCACGGCCAGAGTGTAGCAGCCGATGAACGCTATGCTGGTGGCGTGCAGCGGCGGTGGATTCCCGTGGTGGCTCGCGTCGAGTGGCACAGTGCCGGCCAGGAGAAATCGACGCCGGTGCGGCTGTGGTTTGGCGGCGAGTGGGTGAACGTGGTGGTCAAGGAGCGGGCCTTCCTAGGGCCGGCGCGGGCGGGCGACGCCGGTTTTGCGCAGTTCGTGGTGGAGGACAGCCGGCGGCGAATCTTTCGCATCCGGACTGGCGCCGGCCTGGTGGTGGTGGAGACCCTGGCGCCAACCTAAGCGGCTCGGCGGGCGTAGCCCCTCACCCTCTGCTACCATGCCCGGCGATGGACGCCCTACTGCTGCGTCTGCCCGAGATCGTCAGTCAGCTCCTCGCCTTCGCGCTGGCAATCTCGGTACACGAGTCGGCCCACGCGTGGATGGCCGATCGCTGTGGCGACCCCACCGCCCGCCTGCTCGGGCGCATCACGTTAAACCCCATTAAGCACGTGGATCCCATAGGTACGATTGTGTTTCCGATCATGCTGGCGGTGGTGGGTGCGCCCGTGTTCGGGTGGGCGAAGGTGGTGCCAGTGGTCCCCCGCAACTTTCGGGACGGGCGGCGCTGCGGGATCCTGGTGGCGGCGGCTGGTCCAGCCTCGAACCTGGCGCTGGCCCTGGCGGCGGTGGCACTGCTGTTGTTGGCCAAGGTCAGCCTCCCCGGTTTTCGCGCGCTGCTGGCGTCGTTATTGCAGGCGGGGGCGGCGGGGACGGCGGGGGTTGCGGCGCCCCTGGTGTACCTGTTGTTCTCTGTCGCCCTGGTCAACCTGGTCCTGGCCATCTTCAACCTCGTCCCGATCCCGCCCGCCGACGGGTCCATGCTGGTCATGGCGGTGCTGCCCGGTCCCCTCGCCTGGCGGTACGCGCAGCTGCAGAGTTGGGGCTTGCTCATCTTCCTCGCGTTGCTCTGGGTGGGTGCCTTCGGGTGGCTCTTCCGCCCCTTCGTCACCGCGCTGGTATGGATCCTGCTGGTCTAGCCGCGACGGAGAGTTCGCCCCGGCCGGCGGTGGTGCTCAAGGCGTTTGCGGGGCCCCTCGACCTTCTGCTCCACCTGGTGCGCTCCAAGGCCATGTCCATCTGGGATATCCCCATCGCGGAGGTATGCGATCAGTATCACGCGGCAGTGGCTGCCATGGAGGAGTTGGACCTGGAGGTGGCGGGGGAGTATCTGGTGTACGCCGCGTGGCTCGCCGCCATCAAGTCGCGGGCTCTGTTGCCCCGCCCCGAGGGGGAGGAGGATCCGCGCAGCGAGCTGGTGGAGCGCCTGCTGGAGTACGAGAAGGTCAAGGCGGCGGCGACGGAACTGGCCGCCCTCGAGGAGGTGCGGCGAGGCATGATAGGCCTTCGCGTCCATGCCGGCGCCGCGGCACCCGCGGAGGAGAGCGGCGAGGAGCTGGGCGAGCTTGACGTGGCGCGGCTCGCCACAACTCTGGTGCAGGTGTTGCAGCGCTTCCGCCGGGAGCACCCGGCGCAGTTGGAGCTGCCACCCCTGCGCTACTCGGTGCGGGAGAAGATGGTGGAGCTGTACCAGCTCATCGAACGGCAGCGCAGCTTCCCTCTGCTCTCGCACCTGCTCACCCGGCCCGACCGCTTGGAGAGCGTGACGCTACTGGTGGCGGGGCTGGAACTGGTGCGCCTCAACGTGTCGCGGATTCACCAACGCTTGCCCTTCGCGGAGATCTACCTCACCCCCACCGGCGTGCCGCTGCAAGAAGAGGCACTGGCCGATGTCTGAGCTGACACACCTGGAGGCGTTGTGTGAGGCGGTGTTAGCGGTGGCGGGCGAGCCGGTCACGGTGGAGGCGCTGGTGGCCGTGGCGGGGGAGGGGGCAACGCCGGCACTGGTGGCCGAGGCGCTGGAGCGCCTGGGGGAGAGCTACCGCGCTGGCAACCGCGGCCTGCTGCTGGAAAAGGTGGCGGGGGGGTGGCGGTTGGCCACGCGGCCTGAGTTTGAAGGCGCCATTCGCGCCTTCGCTGGCGTCCGGGCGCGCAGCCGGCTCTCCCAGGCGGCGCTGGAAACCCTGGCCATCGTGGCCTACCGGCAGCCGGTCACCTTGCCCGAGATCAACTTCCTACGGGGCGTGAACTCTGCCGGGGTGATTCGCACCCTACTGGAGCGCCGCCTGGTCCGGGTAGCCGGGCGCAAACCAGTGGTGGGCACGCCGTTACTTTATCGGACGACGCGGGAATTCCTGGTACACTTTGGCTTGAACGACCTGGCCGACCTGCCCGCCCCGTCCGAGGTCGGCTTGGCAGACACCGAGGAGGGAGTTCTTGGCCCCTGAACGGGTGCAAAAGCTGATTGCGCGCTCCGGCGCCTGCTCGCGCCGGGAGGCGGAGGCGTGGATCAGGGAGGGGCGGGTGACCATCAACGGGCGGGTTGCCACCCTGGGGGATCGCGCTGACCTGGCCCAGGACTCGGTGAAGATCGACGGTAAACGCCTAAAACCGCCGGAGGCGCTGCGCTACCTGCTGCTGTACAAGCCCACCGGGGTGGTGACCACGGTGAACGACCCCGAAGGCCGGCCCTCAGTGGTAGACCTCGTCAAAGGTGCGGTGAAGGAGCGGGTGGTTCCGGTGGGGCGGCTCGACTATCACTCCGAGGGGTTGCTGGTGCTCACCAACGACGGCGAGCTGGCGCTACGCCTGGCCCACCCGCGCTACGGTGTGAGCCGGGAGTACACCGTCAAGGTGCGCGGAGTACCCACCCCGGAGGCGGTGGCGAAGATCAAGCGTGGCGTGGTCATCGAGGGCAGCCGCGTGGTTCCGCGCGAGGTGGAGCTGCTTCGCCTCACCCCCTCGCAACAGAACTCCTGGTGGCGCGTCGTGGTGGGAGAGGGGAAGACCCATGAGGTGCGAGAACTGTTCGCTCGCGCCGGGCACCCCGTGCAGAGACTGATCCGCACCGCCATCGGCGCCTTGCGGGATGACACTCTTCGGCCGGGGATGTGGCGGCAGCTCAGTGCCGAGGAGCTGGACCTGTTGCGGGGAAAGAGGCGGCGAGGAGAGGGGAGAAAGAGTCATGTCACGACCGCAGGCCCCGGAGTACATCAAGCGCCTGGCCGTTTACGTGCCCGGCAAGCCCATCGAGGAGGTGCAGCGGGAGCTGGGGGTGGGCGAGATCGTCAAGCTGGCGTCCAACGAAAACCCGCTGGGGACCTCTCCCAAGGCTCTCGCCGCCATCCGCCAGGCGCTGGGGGGGCTGCACCGCTACCCCGACGGGGGCGGCTACGCGCTACGCCGGGCCCTCGCCGCCCGCCACGGGGTTGACCTCGATCAAATTATCCTCGGCAACGGCTCGTGCGAGATCATCGAAATGCTCGCCCGCGCGTACCTGGCGGACGGGGACGAGGCGGTCATCTCCCAGCAGTCGTTCGTGATGTACGAGCTGGCGGTGAACCAGGTGAACGGGCGGGCCATTGCCGTGCCCACCGCCCCTGGGCGCCGCCACGATCTCGCCGCCATGGCGGCCGCCGTTACCCCGCGCACCAAACTCATGTTCATCGCCAACCCCTGCAACCCCACCGGTACCTACAACACCCGTGCGGAGATCGACGCGCTCCTGGAGGCCGTGGGTGATCGCGTCCTGGTGGTCCTGGATGAGGCGTACTTCGAGTACGTGGCTGCCGACGACTACCCCGACGGTTTGAAGGACCTGCGTGCCGGGCGTAACGTCATCGTCTTGCGTACCTTTTCCAAGATCTACGGGCTTGCCGGCATCCGCATCGGGTACGGGGTGGCGGCGCCCGAGGTGATCGCCACCTTAAACCGCGTGCGCTCGCCCTTCAACACCTCGTCGCTGGCGCAGGCGGGGGCGCTGGCGGCCCTGGACGACAGCGACTGGGCGAGGCGCTCGCGGGATCACAATTTGCACGAGATGGCGTTTTTGACCCAGGAGTTGGCGCGCCGGCAGGTGCGCTTCACACCTTCGGTAACCAACTTCATCCTCATCGAGTTCGCCCACGACGTGCGCCAGCTGTTCGTCGAGTTCCAGAAAATGGGCGTGATCATCCGGCCGGTGGGCGGGCCGGGGCTGGATGGGTGTGCGCGCGTCTCGGTGGGCCTGCGAGAGGAAAATGAAAAGTTCCTGCACGCCCTCGACCACCTGGTCGTCGCGGCAGGGAGGTAAGAACCCATGTCCCGATTCACTGTCACCTGTCCGCACTGCTCGTCGTTGTTGGAGATCGATGGCGACGCCCACGTGGTGGCCTCGCACACGCCGCCGGCACAACCCCGTGCCACGACCACCTTGGAGGACCGCCTGAGCACCCTAGTTAAGGAGAAGGAGCAGGCCCACGCCAAGCTGGCCGAAGCGTTTCGCGCCGAAAAGGTGGGGGCCGAGCTGCGGGAGGAGAAGTTCCGCCGCCTGCTCGAGCATGCGAAACACGAAAAGCCGAGCAAGCCAATCAAAGACATCGACTTGGATTAGTCCTTGGGCGAAGACTGGAGATCGGCCAAAACCACCACCGTGGCTCCCCACCCGCCGCGTTCCGGAGGGGCATCGTACGCGTGCGCCACAAAGGGCAGCCGGCTCACCAAGGCATGGACGCGCGCCCGCTGGACGCCAGTCCCCCTCCCGTGGATGAGCCGCACCTCGCGCAGCCCTGCTTGGCAAGCGGCGAGCAGGTATTCCTGCACCACCGAGGCGACGTCACGGGGGTGGAAGGTGTGTAGGTCGAGGGTGTCCTCGATGGGGAGCTGAACGATGGCTTGGAGATCATCGTCCACGGTTGGCCTCCTCGCGCAAGCGTCGCGCCAGCATCCAGGCACCGCCGCCCCCCTCGATGGCCAGGCCGGCCCGCACCAGTTGCTCGTGTCGCTCCCCCGGCACACCCACCAACGCCACCACCATGGCGACGGCGATCAACAGCATGGCGGCGATGAGCCACGGCAGCTGCGCGGCGTTGAGGGCGCGCTGGCGAGACTCCCAGAGGAGAATCAGGCCGACAGCCCAGGCCAGGGTGAGGAGCACCGGGACGGAGAGGACGCCGCGCATAAACCCACGGTAGGTCCGGGGGCGCCGCGGCGCAAGGCGGGACGTGCTGCTGTAGATGGAGGCGAGTTATGAAGGTTTCGGTGGTGGTGCCTGTTTATAACGAGGAGCGTACCGTTCGCCAGGTGCTGGACGCCATCGCCCGGGCGCCATTCCCCACCCAGGTCAGGGAGGTGGAGATCGTGTGCGTGGACGACTGTTCCCGCGACGGCACGGCCGCCATCCTCCAAAGCTACTCGGTGCCCGAAGAGCTTCCCCGGCCCACTACGTTCACCTCCACCCGCCATGCCGTCAACCGCGGCAAAGGCGCAGCTCTAGCCACCGGCTTCGCCCTCGCGTCGGGGGACGTGATCATCATCCAGGACGCCGATCTGGA
>Ga0308389_1000050_pt1 | contig 96226 bp, 73 predicted proteins | sample Hotspr2Sample148_FD_202362 | JGI IMG/M metagenome (GOLD analysis project Ga0308389, IMG submission 202362) | Hot spring phototrophic mat microbial communities from Mushroom Spring, Yellowstone National Park, Wyoming, United States - 20040719_148 ... | reverse complement strand
GCGGATGGCGGCCCTGCTGGCGCCGGAGGGCGTCGCGTTCAAGGTGGGGCTGGAGCTGTTCGTGGCGGAGGGACCGGGCCTGCTGGAACGGCTCAGGGAGGCCGGCGCGCAGCGCATCTTTCTGGATTTGAAGTTCCACGATATCCCAAGCACCGTCGCGGGGGCGGTAGCTTCGGCCGCCCGCGCGGGCGTGTGGATGCTGAACCTGCACGCCTCGGCAGGGTCGGAGGCCATGAAGCGCGCCGCCGGGGCGGCGCGCTCGGCCGCGGAGGAGGCCGGCCTGCCTCCTCCCGTTCTGATCGCCGTCACCGTCCTCACCAGCATCGGCGAGCAGACCCTGCGGGACGAGCTGGGGATTCCGGAGCCGGCCGGGAGCCACACGCTCCGCCTGGCCGGGCTGGCCCGTGGCGCGGGACTGGACGGCGTCGTGGCTCCCGGCCCCGATGTCCGGGCCATCCGCCGCGCCTTCGGGCAGAGCTTCTGCATTGTGACGCCGGGCATCCGTCCGGCGGGCGCGGACGTGCAGGATCAGGCCAGAGTGAACACCCCGGAGCAGGCCATCCGGGCGGGTGCCGACTATCTGGTGGTCGGCAGGCCGGTCACGCGGGCCGCCGACCCCCTGAAAGCCTGCCGGGACATTCTCACAGAGATCGCCGCTGCCTCAGGGACAGCTCGCGAGCACCCGGACTGATTCCAGCATCACCTCCGCCCCGCGCAGCTCGCAGGGGTCCAGCCGCAGACGCTTGATGATGCCCTTCCAACGCGGCCTGTCCGCCAGATTCAGGCGGTACGTCCTCATCGAGCCGTCCGGGATCACCTCGAACCTCTGGCTCCAGACCTCCTTGAAGCCGTCGCCGGACGTCCAGAAAAGCTGGGCTGTGCGTCCCGGCGTCACGCTCATCCGGATCTCGATGCAGCGAAGCTGTCCCGCATCCAGCCGGGTGTCCGGCAGATAGATCGCCGGGTCGTCGCCAGTCGAGACCAGCCGCAGGCCCGCCTGGCCGCTGTCCAGTTCGGTCATGGACTGAAGAAAGATCTCGTGGCGTCTTCCGCGGAAGTCCCAGCTGGACGCCACATCCGGTTTCGGGAGGCTGTAAGGCCCCAGATCCACGTCGCCGGGAACGATGTCCTGATGCTCCCGCGGGGCGGTGGAGAAGACTTCGCGGATGGCATCCAGATAGCCGAATCCGAACTCCCTGTGCGGCTCGATGTAGTCCCCCTCTCCGAACTCGTTCCACGCCTCCACGAAGATGATCTTTCTTCCGGCCGGGAGCCTGCGGCCGCCGGTGTCCACGAACTCTCTGGCGTTCTGCAGCATCTTGCGGAACCTGTCCGGATGTTTTCCGGTGCGGACCCGCGCGCCGGGGCCGTGCCACGGGCGGGAGTCCCATCCCGGTTCGGTCACGGGGATGTAGGGGATCGTCGCGGCCCTGTCGATGGCCTCCCAGAACTCTCTGTAGCCGCGCACCATGTCCTCGTAGGGAGCCACCGTGCGTCCTCCGTCCCCGGCGTTGGGGTAGTTGTAGCCGGAGAGCGCATCGTAGCCCTCCTGCTCCAGCAGCCGGATGTTGCCCTCGCCCGGGTACGTGCACGCCACGAAGTAGACTCCCGGAAGGCCCGCCTCGCGGCACAGCTCCCGGGAGCGCTCCAGCGCCCGGCGCGTTCCCTCCACGCCCATGTCCTCCCGGAAGCGATGCGGGCTGAAGATCACGACCACCGGCTTGCCGTCCACCCTGAGATATTCCGGGCGATGGAAGTAGTGCTTTATCCAGTAGCGCGTCACCTCCTCCATGTCATCCAGCGAGGAGGTGTTCTTCGGGTTGTGGTTCGCCCAGAGCAGGCAGAACTTCATCAGGTGGCGGTACCGGGCGTTGAAGTATCCGTCGTGCAGCGCGTGTTCCAGCGAGCGGTTCCCCGCCGACCAGTACCAGTCGTAGATGAAAAAGGTGATCCCGTGCTCCAGGGCCCATTTGATGTGCCAGTCGGCCACCTCCGGGTCTCCCTCGCGATAGTAGCCCAGCACCGGGTGACGCTCGGGGAAATCGTCCAGCACGGCCCAGCGGGAGTAGGTGTGCCAGCCCGGAAAGTAGTAGGCGCCCACCAGGTAGTCGCCTGTCGGCGCGGGCTGGGGAGGCGGGATGTAGAGAGCCCGCCTTGCGAAGCCTCTCGGCAGCAGTGGATGACAGGTAAGGGGGATGGTCTGACGCTGTTCGGAGCCACTGGCCCGCACCTGGATCTCCGCGGCCTGACCGCTTCCGACTCCTGTCCATACCCGCCAGGTGAGGGTCCGCCCTTCGCCGGGAGCCATCACGGGCAGAGGCAGGCTGGCCGGCTCACCGGCGGCCAGGCTCAGCGGTCCTTTCGGAATCAGCGCGACCTCACCTGCCTGCGTGTGCTCTCCCCCGGAGTTCACCAGGCGTGCCTCGAAGACCGCCTCGCTGCTCTCACGGACGAAGGGCTCCGCGAATCCGGCGAACTCGATCTCCACCTGTGCCGGTCCGCCCCGGACGGGCCCGGCGCGCACCGACATCACCTCCACCGCCGCGTCCTCTTCCAGGGGAGCCTCCAGCCCGAGCATCAGGATGCGTCCCTGCCAGGGGTTGACCCCGGAGAGGTCCAGGTTGTAGACGCGCGGGCCCTCCGACCTGCGCAGAGGGATGGACAGGCTGTGCAGTCCGCCCCAGGCGCTGCTCAGCCAGCGCAGTGCGATTCGCGTCTCCCGGGTGGCCCTTGCGGTCACCGTCACCCAGGTCGCGGCATCTGCGTCCAGGTCCAGCGCCGGTGAGAGCGCCATCGTCCCGCTGCCGCCGCGCAACATCCATCCTCCGGCGGCGGCCGCTTCGGCGCTCTGTGCGCCGGCAGGGAACACGCTCCATGAGGCCGCGTCTGCCGGAAATCTCCATTCGGTTCTCTCCGACGGACGCGCCTGGGCCGGGCCGGTCACGCGGACCGCTCGCACCGTGAACGTGCTGTAGTCCGGGGCGTCCAGCCGCAGCTTCAGCACCCGCTCTCCCGTCTTCCAGCCGGGGAAAACGGCATACGGACGGGGGTCGCCGGCCCTCACGAAGAACCGGGCCGAGCGCTCCTCGGAGAACCCGCCGTGCGGGCCCTGCTCGTCCGTTGCCCAGAAGAGCTGCCACTCGCCGTCCCGGTCGCATCCCGCCTCGACCTCCACCCTGACGGCCGGATGCACGGGCAGCGAGAGTCCTCCGACGGTCAGGAACGGATCCCTGTCGCAGGGCCCCGCCTGCAGTCCGGCGGGCGTGAGCCGGAGGCTGCTGGCGGCCGCGTTGGGCGACCAGCCCTGCAGTCCCGCCGCTCCGGCGAACACCCACTCGCCGTGGACCGCGGCGCAGGCGGCGCGGCAGGGCACGAGAACAAGGATGGCGAAAAGGGACACAGCGATTCTCATGGCGTTGGAAGTATAACGCCGCACACCGGCACTCAGTCAAGCGACGGTGGCGCGCATCTGCGGCCGAGGTTGTTTTTCCGGCAGAGCCGGACGGCGGCGATGGTGAAATACATCGGCTCCAAACGTGTCCTGATTCCCGATATTGTGGAGACCATCAGGGAGGCCCTGCCCGGAGGCGGGACCGTGGTGGACCTGTTTTCGGGCACCTCCCGGGTGGGCCACGCGCTCAAAAAAGCCGGTTACCGTGTGCTGGCGAACGACCACAACGCCTACGCGCATACCCTTGCGAAGTGCTACGTCCAGGCTGACAGGGAGGACGTCATCCGGGACGCCGAGAGGCTGGTGCGGGAGTTCAACGCCATCAAAGGCTCGCCGGGCTGGTTCACGGAGACCTACTGCATAAAGTCGCGCTTCTTCCATCCGAAGAACGGGGAGCGCATCGAGGCCATCCGGGAGGCCATCGCCTCCAGGGGCCTGCCGGAGGAGCTGGAGGCCGTGATGCTCACGGCTCTTCTGGAGGCCGCCGACCGTGTGGACTCCACCACGGGGCTTCAGATGGCATACCTGAAACGGTGGGCTCCCCGTGCCCTGAACGATCTGTCCCTGCGCGCGCCGGACGTCCTGCCCCGCGCCCCGTCCGGCAAGGGCCGGGCTTACATGATGGAGGCCGCCGAGGCGGCCCGGACGCTGGAGGGGGATGCGGTCTACATCGACCCGCCCTACAACCAGCATTCGTATCTGTCGAATTATCACATCTGGGAGACGCTCGTCCGCTGGGACAGGCCAGAAGTATACGGCGTGGCGTGCAAACGGGCGGACTGCCGCACCCGGAAAAGCCCGTTCAACTCCCGGAAGAGCTTCCTTACGGCCTTCCGCTCGGTTCTGGAGGGCCTCCGGGCGCGGCTCGTCGTTGTCTCGTTCAACAACGAGGGCTTCGTCAGCCGCGAGCAGATGGAGGACCTGCTGTCGGAGGTGTTCGGCCCGGATTCGGCGCTGGAGGTCGTCGAGAGGGACTACAGACGCTACGTCGGCGCGCAGATAGGCATCTACAACCCGGACGGCGAGCGCGTCGGGCGCGTCAGCCACCTGCGAAACCGGGAGTGTCTGTACGTGGTGAGGCGGCAGGGGGCCGGCCAGGCCCGCCTTTCCGGTGCCTTGCTCGCGTCCGGGCAGGGAGCTTCCGGATGGGTGCGGTGATGAGGGAACACGGGAAACCGCCGCGGACGTTGAAGATTCTGTGAAGTCACCGGCCGCCGGGCTGCGTTAGTGGCATCCTGCGCCGGGTGATATAATCCATTGAGGGGGCCGGGCGGCACTCTCGGAGGAACCATTCTTGAACCGGTTTACGCGGAATCTTCTTCTGGTGCTGAGCGTGGTCCTGGCGGTGGTGTTCATCTCCAGGGGCGGGGGGATGAGCGGGTCCGGCCCCGAGCGCACCGAGAAGAGCCTGAGCGAGCTCTGGGCCATGCTGGAAAAGCCCAGACCGGAGGTGAACTCGGGCTACATTCAGAAGGACACCTTCTTCTTCGAGGACAACAAGGGCAACCGCTACCGGACGCGCATTCCTGACCCCGGCGACCGTGCCGACCTCTACGCCACCCTGAAGAAGAGCGGAGTCAAGTTCGAGATCCGGCCGCCGCTTCTCTCGGACAGCATCCAGAACCTGCTCCTCGCATTTCTCCCCATCATCGTGATCGTCGCGCTCTGGATGTTTTTCCTGCGGCAGGCGCAGCAGGGCGGCAACCAGGCGATGGCGTTCGGGCGCAGCCGCGCCAAGCGCGTCACGGAGAACGTCCCGAAGGTCACTTTCGATGATGTGGCCGGGGTCAACGAGGCCAAGCAGGAGCTCCAGGAAGTCGTGGAGTTCCTGAAGAACCCGCGGAAGTTTCAGGCGCTGGGGGCCAAGATCCCCCGTGGAGTCCTTCTGCTGGGACCGCCTGGAAGCGGCAAGACGCTGCTCGCGCGGGCTGTCGCCGGGGAGGCCGGCGTGCCGTTCTTCCATATCAGCGGGTCGGACTTCGTGGAGATGTTCGTCGGGGTGGGTGCCTCGCGCGTGCGCGACCTTTTCGATACCGCCAAGGCCAACCGGCCCAGCCTGGTGTTCATCGACGAGATCGACGCCGTCGGCCGCCAGAGAGGCGCGGGACTGGGAGGCGGCCACGACGAGCGGGAGCAGACCCTGAACCAGCTGCTCGTGGAGATGGACGGGTTCGACCCGAACTCCGGAGTCATCCTCATTGCCGCAACGAACCGTCCGGACGTGCTGGACCCGGCCCTGCTGAGACCGGGCCGCTTCGACCGCAGGGTGGTGGTGGACAATCCCGACGCTGAAGGGCGCAAGGCCATCCTGCAGGTGCACACCCGGGGCAAGCCGCTCGCCGACGACGTGAACCTGGATTCGCTTGCGCGCCGCACGCCCGGGTTCTCCGGCGCGGATCTGGCGAACCTGGTGAACGAGGCCGCTCTGCTCGCCGCCCGCCGCGACAAGACGAAGATCACCATGGACGAGTTCGAGGCGTCCGTGGACCGGGTCATCGCCGGCCCGGAGCGGCGCAGCAGGTTGATCAGCGAGAAGGAGAAGCGCGTCGTGGCCTATCACGAGGTGGGCCACGCTCTGGTGATGGAGCTGCTTCCCAACGGAGACCCGGTGCACAAGGTTTCGATCCTCCCGCGGGGGCTGGCCCTCGGCTACACCATGGCTCTTCCGGGGGAGGACAAATACCTCACGACCCGGGACGAGCTCCTCGACGACATCACCGGGCTTCTGGGCGGGCGCGCGGCGGAGCAGATCGTGTTCCAGCAGATGACCACCGGAGCCAACAACGACCTGGATCGCGCCACCGACATTGCGCGCAGGATGGTCTGCGAGTACGGCATGAGCGAGGAGCTCGGGCCCATCACGCTGGGGCGGCGTCACGGCAACCCGTTCCTGGGGCGCGACATCATGGAAGACCGCAACTACTCCGAGGAGGTGGCGGAGAAGATCGACGCGGAGGTGCGCCGCATCATCGAGTCCTGCTACGACCGGGCTGTCAGCATCCTCACGGAGCATCGCGCCAAAATGGACGAGATCTCCGAGCTGCTTCTGGAACGGGAGACCATCGAGCGCGAGGAGTTCGAGAGGCTGATGGCGGGTCTGAGCACAAAGAGACTGGTCCAGCCGCAGGGGCCGGGAGACTCCGGAGGCGATCAGACGGCCGCCCGGGAGGAGCCCCGGCCCGCACCCGAGGCGGCTCCCCGGCTGGAGCCGGGCGTGGCCTGAAGGGCGGGTCGCGCGCGTCGGTGTTTCAGGGGCGGCCGGCTCCGGCAGGGAGCGGCTGCCCCCTGATGAGTACGGGATGGGCTGCGGGAAGATGACCGGGGCCGCGGAAGAGCTGCTGCTGGCGGTGCCGAACTTCAGCGAAGGGCGCGATGAGGGTGTGCTGCTCGCCCTCAGGGACGCCGCCGGGGATGGCGGCGCGACGGTGATGGACGCCGCCATGGACCCGGACCACAACCGCGCTGTCGTGGCGCTCTTCGGTCCTCCGGGCGCTGTGCTGCGGTCTCTGCTGGCCATGGCGCGGGTCGCGGTGAGCCGGATCGACCTGCGGTGTCATTCCGGGGAGCACCCCCGCTTCGGCGCGATGGACGTCTGTCCCCTGGTGCCCCTCCGCGGAATGCCGATGGCGCGCGCGGTGGAGCTGAGCCGGGAGCTGGGCCGGGCTCTGGCGGAGGAGCTTGCTCTGCCCGTGTTCCTGTACGAGGAGAGCGCCGTTTCTCCCGGCCGCCGGGACCTCGCCTCGGTGAGACGCATCGGGCGCGCCGGGTTGGACCATCCCCTGGAGAAGGAAGCCGCGCCGGACTTCGGGCCAGCCCGCTTTCATCCCACCGCGGGGGCTGCGGCCGTCGGCGCGCGCGGTCCGCTGGTGGCCTTCAACGTGAACCTGGCCGTTCCGGACCTGGCCGCCGCGAAGGATATCGCCGCGGAGCTGCGCCGCCGGCGCGACCTGGGCGAGGGGTTCGAGGGGGTCAAGGCGCTGGGCTTTCTGCTGGCCTCCCGGTCGGTGGCGCAGGTCTCCACCAACGTCACCCGGCCGGACCGCTGCCGCCCGAAGCAGGTGTTCGATTTCATAGAGAGCGCGGCCCGCAGGAGGGGCGTGCCTGTCCGGGAGTCCGAGCTGATCGGAGTGGCCAGCAGGAGGCATCTCCCGGAGCAGGAGGAGCGCGCCCTGCGGCTCGTGCCCCCGCGCCCGTCGCAGATCCTGGAGACCTGGCTCGGGCCGGACGTCTGGTAGGAGCGCGCGAGCGGTACCCCCCGTTCTCTTCGAGGTGCCCGAATGACGCCCGCGGCCTCCGGTGGTATACTGCACGCACCGGCGCGTTGCCCTGTGGGGGGACGGAGGGAAGAGGAAGAACGATGGCGGGACCTTTGCGAGTGCTTGTGGTGGACGACGACCGCAGCCTCCTGCAGGTGCTTCTGACACTCCTCGAGATCGAGAACTGTCACGTGGAGGCTGCGGACTCGCCGTTCGTGGCGATGGGGATGGTGCGTCAGCAGCCGTTCGATCTCATCCTGGCAGACCTTCGCATGCCGCGGATGGACGGGCTGCAGTTCCTGAGGGCGGCCCGGCTCTTCTCACCGGACGCCGAGGTGGTCCTGATGACCGCCTATCCCACGGAAGAGACGGAGAAGGCCGCGGTGGAGCAGGGGGTGGACACGTACCTCTACAAGCCCTTCAAACTGGACGAGCTCAAGGCCATCCTCCAGCGCGCGTCCCGGAAGGCTTCCGGTCACATCCCCGAATCCCGGGCCTGAGCTCCTGTCCGCCCATCCCGGAGCCGGTGTTCTTCCAGATGGGCGCCCTGATGGGTCTGAGCGGGCTGGGTCTGCTGAGACTGCGCAAAAAGGCGTAAAGCCCGTCCATCGCCGGTCATAGCTTCGTGCAGCGGCCCCCGCGTCCCGCGGGGGCCGCTTTTCTGCACGGGGCGGCAAGCCGCTCTCCCTGCTCGATCGGGTCAGGAATTCCTATTGACAGGCGTGTGCGGCCTGCGCATAATAGAGCCGAGCCGTGCAAAACGCTCACGCGGGCGTGCCAAAAGGTCGGCCGTCGCGTGATGGGTCCCAGGGTCGCGCAACGGTCGGTTGCATGGCTTCGCGGGCAGGCTTTCCATTCTCCTTTCCCTGCCCGCCGTTTCTTTTAGAGCCCTCCCCGCGTGCCGCCGGGGAAGGGCCTCGCGTCCCTCTCCCCGCCCGTAGCCGCCGGAACGGCAGGGCCGGGTCCCTGCGACTGGCGGGCCGCGGTGAATGCTGCCCCTCCCAGCAGCAGCGCAGCCCCCGGAAGACCGGCCGGGCTCAGGCGCTCCTTCAGGAAAAGCCAGCCGAACAGGCCGCTGTAGCCCACCGTGGACATCGAGATGAGCGACCCTTCGGCGGCCGGCGTGTAGCGGAATCCGTAGGTGATTAGCAGCTGGCCGCCGGTGCTGGCCGCCCCCGCGCCCAGGATCCACAGCCACTCACGGGAATCCGGCCACACAAAACTCCAGAAGCAGCTGACCGCGCCCATCGCCGTTCCGAACACGCACAGATACCAGAAGACCGTGAACGCGGACTCCGTCCGCCGCAGCTCGCGGATGATGACGATGGCCAGCCCCGCCACCGCGCCAGAAAGCACGCCGAAGAGATCCCCGGGGTTGACGCTCGAAAAATCCGGGTCCACCACGAGCCAGATCCCGCAGGCCGCGGCCAGAAAGGCCCCGATGGTCGCCGCCGAGGGCCGTTCCCTCAACAGCAGCGCCCCGAAGAGGGCCGCATACACCGGGTAGGAGTTGCTCAGCAAGGACGCCTTCACCAGAGAGGTGTGCTGGATGCTGGCGAAATACAGCAGGATGGCCAGCGCCCCCGTGAACCCTCTTGCCATCAGCAGGACCGGCCGGTCGTGGCGGACCTGCGCCAGCCCCAGCGCGCTCATCGCGTAGATGGTCGCCAGCCCGAACAGAAAGCGGAACATTACCAGCTCGCCGGAAGGGATGCGCTGCGCGGCGAACTTTACGCAGATTGCCATTGCCGCGAACAGCACCGCGCCCAGCATCAGGGCGGCGGGCCCGCGGGCCCGGTGAAGGAGGGGAAAACGCTCCACCGCTCTCCGCCGGAGGATCGCTGCCGGGCGGCCGGGCCTGCGGCTCACGTGCCCTCGTCCCGGAGGTCGCCGGCCTCCCGCGACTGCTCCACCCGGACTGTCGCGCGGCGCCTGAAGACCGACCGGAAGACGCCCAGCTGGTTCTCCACTCCCCAGAGCTCCAGCTGGCAATCGGCCGGGCTCAGCACGGTGATGCGCACGGTATCCGCCCCGTCCTCCTCCAGTCGCAGTCCTTTCACCAGCGACAGATGGCTGCGGTCCAGTCCCTCCGCCAGGCGCAGTATGGTGGAGAGCTGCTCCACCAGAGAGCGCGCCTCCGCATCCAGCGCCGCGAAGTTCGGGTGCTTCTTGCGCGGGGGCGCCTTGCGGTGATACAGGGCCAGGTTGGCCAGGATCGCCTGCTCCCGGTCGTTGAACCCCAGAAGCTCGCTGTTGCGGATGATATAGTATGCGTGCTGGTGATGGTCCGTGTGCGACAGGAAGAACCCGATGTCGTGCAGGTAGGCGGCGTACTCCAGCAGTTCCCGCGCCCCGGCGTCCATGGAATGCAGGCCGAGGTCCCGCATCTGGTCGAACAGCTGGACGCAGAGCCTGCGCACCTGCTCGCAGTGCTCCGCCTCGTAGCCGCAAGCGCGCGCCAGCTTCAGCACGCTGCGCCGCCGCGGAGGCGTCTGCAGATAGACCTCCCTCGCGCCGTCCTCCCTGAGCAGGCGGTCGATCACCAGTCCGTCGCGCAGCCCCTGCTCCGAGATCTGCAGCTCCTCCGATCCCGTCTCCTGCATCAAAGTCTCGATGACCGCCACCCCGGCGACCATGATGTCCGCCCGCTCCGGCTTGATGCCCGGCACCTTCCTGCGCTCCTCCAGCGGGAGGCGGCAGAGGGCCTCGCGGATGCGCTGGATCTCCCGCAGGGTGATGGTGTAGCGGCGCATGGTCGCCGGGCGCTCGCCCCGCGCGGCGGCCACCATCTCGCCCAGATTGACCGCCGTGCCCGAGCTGCCCACCATCAGGTCGAACCCGGCGGAGGTCACTTTTCGCACCGCGTGTACGGCCACCGCCCGGACATACTCCTGAAGCAGGGCGTACTTCTTCCGGCTCACCGGGCGGCTCCCGTCGCCCAGAAACCGGTTGGTCAGCCGGATGGTGCCCAGCTTCAGGCTTTCGAGGAGGTCGTGCTTCAGGCGGTCGCCCACCGCCAGCTCGGTCGAGCCTCCGCCCACATCCATGAAAAGCGCCTTCTGTCCGTCCAGTGTCAGCCCGGCCGCCACCCCGAGATAAACCAGACGGGCCTCCTCCACCCCGGAGATGACCCGCACGTCCAGTCCGCTCTCCCTGCGGACCCGTTCCAGGAAGATGTCGCGGTTCTCGGCCTCCCGCACGGCGGACGTGGCCACTGCCAGGATCTCCTCCGCCCCGAACCCGCGGGCCACCTCGGCGAAGCGGCTGATCACGGTGGCGGCCCGGTCCATGGCTTCGGGCGTCATCAGGTTCCGGGCATACTCGCCCTCGCCCAGCCGCACCACCTCCTTCCGGTCGCTGACGACGGTGAACGAGTGGTCTTCCGGGCGCACGGACACCACGAGCAGCCGGATGGAGTTCGTGCCCACATCCAGCGCCGCCAGGCATCGTCTCGCGCGGGAGCCTGAGGAGCGGGCGGGTAAGCGCTTATGTGCCTGGACGCCCCCTTTCGGCGCAGGCCGCAGGGGTCCGGTCTGGGTCGCGGATTGCTCCGGCCGGTCGTGGGAGGTCATCGGCGGGCTCAGGGCGAGCGGCTCCACCGTCCAGTTTGGCTCAGGCGAGGCCCGGATGTCCAGTGGGATGTGGAAGATCCGTGGGGAATATCACCCCTCTTGCGGGTGCGCCTCCGGCGTCGTGCGGATGTCCAGTGAGACGCCGAACACTTTTTCGAAGACGTCCGCCTTGCGCAGGGCTCCCCAGATCTCCAGCTCCGCGCCGCCCGGCGCCTCCAGATTCAGGAGCACCCGTCCCGGCTCGATGATGACGGAGAGATCCTGCACGGCGTCTCGATGGCCGCGGTCCAGCCCGTCGGCGACCCGCAGGATGGCCGAGAGCGCGCGGACCGTGTCCCGCTCCGGCGGGCTCAGCCGGGCGAACGGGGGATGCTCCAGCGACGGGCCCTTCTTGCGGTGGTACCGGGCGATCAGCGCCACCATCTGCACCTCGTCGGGAGACAGCTCGTCCGGCGGCCGCCCGGTGATGATGTCGTAGGCCGACTTATGATGCCCCTTCGCCCCGCGGCACCAGCCGATGTCGTGGAGCATCCCCGCGCAGGCCAGCAGTCTGCGGGCCGAGGGCGGCAGGCGGTGCAGGGACGAAAGGCGGTCGAAGAGCAACAGCGCCAGCCGCGTGACCTGCAGCGTGTGTCCCCGCTCGAACCCGCACTCTTCTGCAAGGCGCATCACGCCCGCCGGAACGTCACGGACGTCCAGCATCATCTAAACTCACCTCGCGCAAGTTTGATGGCGGCGCCGAAACGCGCTCCCCGCGTGCTCACGGTCAGCGCCTCCGCCCGCAGAATCTCCATCAGCGCGTCAAAGATCAGCGCCCCCGCCACGATGACGTCCGCTCTCTTCGGCTCCAGTCCCGGGGTGTTCCGCCGCTGCTCCAGCGGAACGGATGCCAGCCGATCGAGCATCGCTCTCAGCGCATCCGCCCGGACGGTGTGTCCGTGGATCTGCTGCAGCGACCCCTCCGGCAGGCTCATCCGGGCCAAATTGACCGCGGTCCCGCCCACGCCCGCCAGGCTCCGGCAGCGGGCTGCCCCTGCCGCGCCCCGCAGCGCTTCCAGCGCCTGCTCGCGGGCTGCCCGCAGCTCGTCCGGCGCCGGCGGGTCCGAGCGCAGGCAACGCTCCGTCAACCGCACCGCCCCCACATCGACGCTCACGGCGCTCTCCAGCGAGCCGTCCGGCCCCCCGGTGATCAACTCGGTGCTGCCTCCTCCCACATCGGCGACCGCGGCGGGGTGGGTGAGTCTGAGCGACGGGTCGGCGGCCACGGAAAGCCAGGAAAGCTCCGCTTCTTCCGTGCCGGACAGAATCCGCACCGGCGTTCCCAGGATCTCTCGAGCGCGCTCCAGAAAAGCCTCCGCATCGGAGGCGTCCCGCAGCACGCTCGTACCGATGGCGGCCGTCCGCTCCGCTCCCGAAGCCCTGGCCTTTTCGGCAAACATCTGCAAAGCTTGGAGAGTGCGTTCCGCAGCCTGCGCCTCGAGCCTACCGGTCCGGTCCACCCCCTGTCCCAGCCGGGTGATCTCGGAGACATCCAGAAGGGGCTTCAGACTGCCGTCGGGAAGAGCTTCCGCCACCAGAAGCAGGACGGAGTTCGTTCCGATGTCGATGGCGGCGATCACGGGCATCCGCGCGTCTCCCTTGCCGGCAATCTGCGGAGGCTCAGATGACCTTCAGGATCTCCTTTTTCAGGTCCTCGAACACGGCCTGGATGGAGCGAGACGCGTCGACCGTCACGAACCCGTACTCCTCGGCCATCTGGTCCAGCTCGCGGATGATCCGCTTCTGATAGATGCAGAAGCTGTCGAACAGGTTGTCCGCCAGGCCCAGGTCCATTCCGGACTCCCAGTAGTCGAACCCGCCGCCGGAGATGACCCGCGGCACCAGGTCCTCCACCTCCACCCGCAGATACAGCACCAGGTCCGGCACCAGGGCGAACCCGTACACCTGCCTGAGCCACTCCGGGTCGATGCCGCGCACCCGGTCGCGGGCGAATATGCTGTACATGTAGCGGTCGCTGAGAACGTAGAATCCCGCCCGCAGCGCCGGGATGATCTGGTTCTCCAGACGGTCGGCGAAGTCCGTCGCGTAGAACAGGCTCAGAGTGTTCTTTGCCAGAGTGTGCCCCTGCTTGGCCTGATCCAGCCCGTCCTGCGTGAGCTGGGAGCGACGGAATCCGGTGTTGGATGTGGCGTGCCCCTCGCTCTCCAGCCAGTCCGCCAGCAGGTTCAGCTGGGTGGAGCGGCCCACGCGGTCGGGACCCTCCACCACGAACAGTTTGCCGTTCAGCTCGCCGATGGAGCGGTACGGCAGCCCGACACCGTAAAACGCCGGTTGCTTCACCTGACCGCCACCTCCCTCACGGGACGCCGTAGCCCCTTGAACCCTTCCAGCTCGCGGTCCACAATCTCCCGCATCTTCTCCTGCTGCTCCTCGATGGGCAGGGTGCCGTCCATCACCGTGAACCCGAACTCCTCGGTCATCCCGTCGTACGCTTTCAGGATTCGCTCCTGGAACAGCTTGAAGCTCTCCTCGGGATCGCGCGACAGACCCAGATCCATCCCCGCTTCGTAGTACTTCAGTTTCGTCCGGCCGGTCAGGATGCGGTCGATGGACACCTCCAGCGGGACGCGGAAGTAGAACGCGATGTCCGGCATCGGAGCGAAAGAGTACAGATTCCGGACCCAGAGGGGATGCACGCCGCGCGCCGTGTCCCGGGCGAACGCCGTGAACGTATACCGGTCCGCCAGCACCACCACGCCCGCCTTGAGCAGCGGAATGATATGGTTCACCAGCCGGTCTGCGAAGTCGGTCGCGTGGATCAGGCTGAAAGTTGTAGGAGTCAGAAATTTCTTCTTTTTCCCCAGGCTCGTGGTGCTTTTGACAAGCGGAGACGAGTTCCACTCGCTCAGGGACACCGTGTAGTTCCGGGCGGCAAGGTATTTGTACAGAAGCTGAAGCTGAGTGCTCTTCCCGGAACCGTCGATCCCCTCGACGATGATGAGCCGCCCCGGGTAGTCGTGCTTGTACATTCGGATCGCTCCCAGAATCAGCCGGCGTCAGGCCTCTCGAGTCCCGGCATCGTCAGCAAGTGTCCGGCCTGCCCGCGCCGCCACATCGCTGCCTCCACTGCCGGCGGGCGGCGGGGCAGAGTGCCTGCGGACTGCTTCCGTTTCCGGAGACTTCGCGGCCATCACCGGACCGCCGGATGCGGCCGTCCGGGATCTCTGCCTGCGGCTGCAATCAGGAGTTTACCCCGAACGGGTCACGGTGTCACTTGGCGCGGGCGCGTGTTCTGGCGGCCCCTCGACAGGCGGGAACCGCCGGCGGCGCGGGGACTGTCCTGCCGGAGAAGGCGGCGCCCGGGAAGGGCGCTACTTGACCACCACGTCGAACCCCAGATCTCCGGACGCTCCCGGCGCGACGCTTGCGATCGTCCACCGCAGCACCCGCTGCCCGGCATCGTAGACGCCTCCGGAGTCCGCCGTCCCGCTGACGTAGTCCAGATGATCCGGAAGGGGGAACGACACGGTCACGTTCGCCGCCGGCTGATCCCCCTCGTTGGTGTAATGCAGGGTCAGGCGCACCCGGTCGCCGGGCTTCGGCTCCGAGGCCATCCCCAGGACCTCGAGGGTGAGCGGGAGGAAGTTGGTGACCCGCCCGTCTGCCTGAACGGTGATGGAGACCGTCGCCGGAGCGGAGTCCTGAAGGCCGTCGTTCACTTTGAACGTGAAGCTGTCCGGGCCCAGATAGCCCGGGGCGGGCGTGTAGGTGATGGAGGGAGGCGAACCGGTGACCGTCCCGTGGGCGGGCTGGCTGACCAGCGCGAAGCTCAGCGGCTGCCCCTCCGGGTCGGATCCTTCGAGGGTCAGTGCCACCGGCGTGGCGTGGGCGGTGGTGACGGATGCCGGGATGGCCAGGGGAGCGTGGTTCAGCCCGGCCGGGGTGAGGTCCTCCGGATAGAGCTGCGAAGTGGGAATGTGGTAGGTGCGCCAGTCTCCCGGCAACACCCACTGCAGCGAGGCCTTCGCGGATCCTGTGATCTCCCTGAACTCCATCTGGATGTTATACAACTTGCCCCCGATGAGTGAGATCTCCCCTTCGGCTCCTCCATAGATTGTCCAGCGGTCGATGACCACCTGATCTCCAATCTTGACCCGGTGATTGTCATCGATGTCGGTCCTGATCTTGTACGTGCCCGTCTGCGGAGGCAGGAGGAAGCCCGTCCACCGCACCGTGAAGTTGTCAGCCGGCACCCGGGGATCGGGCGAGCCGCTCCCCCAGTTGAACCCGATGACCGGATCCACCCGCGTCACGAGCGGGTCTCCGGTGAAGTTGCCGGCATAGTAGCGTCCCAGAAGCCCGGTGCCCGGACTCTGGGGAAGCGGCAGGGCGGTGAAGTCGGCGCGGGCGTCCCGGAGCAGAGCAAGCACCTCGCGCTTCGGCGGGTCGAAGACGTAGTCGCTGGCAACAAGAAACGGCTGGACGGTGTAGGGCATGCCGGCCTGCAGGTTGGTGAACTCGAACGCCCCGCTCGCATCCGTTACAGCCATCGCCTCGGTCGCCCAGCCCCTGAGCGCGATCCTCACCCCCGGGACCGGGTTTCCGGATGCCGTCCTGACCACCCCGCTGATCCGATGGGACCCTGGCTGCCACAGCGAGTTGTAGACCTCGATCTCCCGCAGCGCCACTTTCCGCGGGCCGGTCTGCCCGCCGGCATCCACCACGTCCCTGGTCGCCCCGCCGCCCCAGGTGCAGTCGTGCACCAGAACGCGGATCCTGCGCGTTGTGACCGGAGCGAAGGAGTGCTGGAAGATCCAGCGCTCGCTGAAGAACCCGTCCACCGTGCACGCCGCGTTGGGATGGAAACTGGCGACCCTGAAGGTCTTCGTGGGCTCGGTCACCCGCTCGATGGTCACCCACTGGCCGTTCTTCTCGTACTGCAGCTCGTAGTCCAGAAGGGTTCCCTCCCACTGCCAGAACGGGAAGGAATAGATCACCACGCGGTCGATCGTCCGTTCGGACGGGAACGTCAGCTCCACCCAGGCCGGGAAGCCGTCGGTGTTGTCCATCCAGGGGCGCCCGGAGTCCGGCAGGGGCCAGCGCGACGTCTCCATCACGCCGTTGACCAGCTTCAGGATGCTGTTGGGGATGGAGGGGTCAACCGGATGCACTCCCGTGCCGGACGAGCGCACCTGCACACCGGGGAGCCGCGCCAGGTTCGGGCCCCAGTCCACCGGTTCGACCTCGATGCTCTGAGCGGGCGTCAGGCGGACGTAGACCGGAATCTCCGGGACGTCCAGCTCCAGCCGGCCGCCGGTCACGATGACCGTCCGCTCCTCTCCCAGCGCCGACACCACGGTGACGGACGATGCGCCCGGGAGCAGAAGGGTGATCTTCCCGTCCGTGGACCCGGCGCTCATGAAGGCCGCCACCTTCTTGCCCGGACCTTCGAAAAGGTTGCCGATGTAGAGCCTGTTGCCGGTCTCGCCGAAATCGAACCTGCGCGAAAAGCGCGTCCCGTACACCTCTTCGGACCAGACCCGCATCAAAACTGCGCCCGGATTGAGGCTCCCGTCTTCGTTGGCCAGAAATGTCGGGAAGTCCCAGAACCCGTGGCTGCGCTCGTACCAGTAGTAGTTCTGCTCCTTCGGGATGCCGTACTGCTCGAACAGCATCGTCTGTAGCATGGTCCACCTGGCCTGCCTGCGCGGCTCGTAGGAGCCGTAGACCGGCGCGAAGTATCCCTGTTCCGTCTGCCAGATCTCCTTGTCCTGCTGGCCGTACTGCGCCAGCAGCTGCTTCAGGGACTCGAAGGTGTAGCGGGCAAGGAACAGGTCCCCTTCCACCGCGTTGTAGGCGTGGAACGAAAAAACGTCGATGTAGTTGCCGCCGCCCGCGTTGAAGAAGTCCCGCAGCCAGTTCTGCAGCCCCTGCGTCACCGAGACGGTGCCCGGTCCCATCACCTTCAGGTCCGGCCTGACGCTTTTCACCGTCTCGTAGAACTGGCGCATCTCGTTGTTTGCGAACTGCGCTCCGCCCGTGGTCTGATCGGGCTCGTTGCGGGGCTCCCAGTACTTCACCCGGTCCTTGAAGTGCTCCACGATCCTGCGGACGCCGTTCAGGTCGGAGGTGCCGTTCGGAAACGCGATCATCAGCTTGCGCTCCCGCACGGGATCGTAGGGGAGGTACCACTGCTCGTCCAGCGCCACATCCTGCTCCAGACGGGCGATCTCCGCCTCCCAGTTGCTGGCGTTCTGCACGAAGAAGCGGCACGGCCCGATGCCCAGCACACCCCTGAGCGGCGCGTCCTGTGCGGGGTAGGATCCGCCCTGGAGGGTGTCCTGCCCGGCAGTTCTCGGATGCGACGCGGGAGGAAGTTTCGGAAAGCCCGGAGTATCGCGGAAGATGACGAAGTTGGTGATCCCCAGCACCGTCCCCCACGGCCACTGTTCCTGAGCCCCGTAGAGATACAGCCTGTACCAGCCGGGTCTGGTCACGCGCGGCGTAATGACGTCCGGGAGGCCGGGGCCCGCAGGAACAATGGGCCCTTCATCTACCAGGTTCCCGTGGTAGTCGCGCACTTCGAAACGGATGGACTGATTCGGCACGATTGCGTGATATGCCCTGGGGCTCGTTTCAAGCTCGAACCGGACCGGCTCGCCCACGTAGAAGATGTGATGCCTCCTGCCGGAATGCGCGTAGGTCCAGTTGGCCGGGCGCGCCCAGAGCCAGCACTGGGAGTTCACCGTCTTCGTCTCCGTAGGCTCGGAGCGGTTGCCCGCGGCGTCGACGGCCCGGACAAAATACTGCAGTGACGCCCACGGGGCAGGCGCATCGATATGCTCCAGGCCCGTGACGGTGGCGATCCGGGTTCCGTTCCGGTAGATCTCGTATCCGGTCACTCCCACGTTATCGGTCGACGCCTGCCAGGTGAGCCGGACCGACCGGGCGTAGGCGACGGCGTTGAATGCGCCCGGCCTGCTCGGAGGCTGCGTATCCTGGGCAAGCGCCGGGAAGCTTGCCGTCAGGGTCAGAGCGCCGAGCGGTGCTGCGGCCAACCTGAGCAAAGGGGAGATAGAGGGTGTAGGTGTCATCGGAGCTGCTGCCTCTCTGGAACCTCTGCGACGGCTATCTCCGGTGGTGCGGCACGTCAAGACGGTCCGGGCCGATTTCTCTCCGGATCGTCCGCAGGCTGCCGGGCGGGTCTGGAACGCCCGGCTGTCAGCTCATGATAAATCTTTTCCACCTTCTCCGCCGACGCCTGAACGGAAAAGTGCTTCCGCACGTGCTCCTGTCCGGCCCGGGCCAGCGCGCGGGCCCGTTCCCGGTCCTCCAGCAGTTCGGTCATCGCCCGGGCAAGCGCCTGGGCGTCTCCGGGCGGTGTCAGAAGGCCGTTCACGCCGTGGGTGATGATCTCCCGGGGGCCTCCGGCGTCAGCGGCGATGACGGGGACACCGGCCGCCATTCCCTCGATCACGACCTGCCCGAACGGTTCCGGCACCCGGCTCGCATGCACAAGGATGTCCAACTTGCACATTATTTCCTGTACATCTTCGCGGAACCCCAGAAACTCGACGTTGCCTTTCAGTATGCCGCTTTCCGCGCGCGCGCGAAGCGTCCTTTCGAACTCCTCCTCCCCGAACATCGCCGATCCGATGATCCAGAACCGGACCGTGTATCCTTCTCGCAGGACCATCTCGGCCGCCTCGAGGAACACGTCCTGTCCTTTCCACGGAGCCACCCGGCCCACCATACCGGCCACCGGCGTCCGCCCTCCGTCTGTGGCGGATTCCGTATCGGCCGCCGCGGGCTCCCCCGCATTGTCTGCGTCAAGAGACAGCCCATCGTAGACAACCACCCTGTGTCTCTCCGGCTCGACGGGGGCAATGCCGCTGGGCACCACCGCCTGCGGAGCGCGCTTGCGGAGCCGCAGACTTTGCAGTGTGGATGCGGAGTTTGCCACCACGAAGTCGGGAAGCAACCGGGCCAGGATCCGGAATCCCAGCACGGCCGGAGCCGGAAGATAGCCGGTGTGGATCCCATCGCGTACGTGCCAGACCACGGGCAAACCCGCCATCCTTCCGGCGATCGCACCGTAAATATCAGACTTAAGCGAGTTCGTATGAATCAGGTCGGCCCTTTGTTCGGAGGCGAACTTTGCCACCTTTCGCGCGTAGCCGAGCAGAACGGGGAGTTTCCGCAGATGCCGGATGCCGCCGGCGCCGAGCGTGCCCTTCCGGATCTCCCGGACATCCGGCGAAAGCTCCAGCACGGTTGTCTCGATGCCCGCCTCCCGCAGTTTTCCCGCCAGCGGCCCATCCTCCCCCAGAAGCACCAGCGGTTCCACGCGCGAGCGGTCCAGCGCCCGCAGCAGCCGCAGCAGCGCGATCTCTCCGCCGCTCAGGCGGGCCGTGTGGTCCAGATAAAGAACACGGATGGGCCGGTCCAACGCCGTCAGCCCCCCGTGTTTGCGGTCAGGCGCAAGTAGATCGAGGCGTAGGTTGCTGCCACCGCCCGCCAGGAGAAGCTCTCCCGGGCGCGCCGCGCGAGCTCGTCGCGCCGCTGCGGAGTCACCTCACCGGCGCCCGCCTCCTCGAGAGCCCGCGCCAGAGCGGCCGGGTCCCGCTCGGGCACCACCCATCCCCCGTCGCCAAGCACCTCGGGGATGGCGCCCGAGCCCGACCCAATGACCGGCGTCCCGCACGCATGCGCCTCGATGATCACCCGTCCGAACTGCTCCTTCCACCGCCGCGTTGTGCGTGACGGCAGCACAAAGACGTCGATCGCGTTCATGAACTCCGGAAGCTCCTGGAAGGGCAGGGCGGGGAGGAACCGGACGCGGCCCTGCAGCCCCGCCTGCGCGGCCTTCTTCTCGAGATGCTCGCGATGCGGCCCTTCGCCCACGATCACGACCTTCACGGGCCGGGAACACATAGCCGCCGCGTCCAGCAGGTCATCCAGTCCTTTCTCTTCCACCAGGCGCCCGGCGTATCCCGCGGTGAAGCCCTGGATGCCGAACTTCTCCCGGCAGGCCTGCCGGTCCATCGGCCGGAACAGGTCCGGGTCCACGGCGTTCGGCACCACCTCTGCCGGCCCTCGGTAGCCCTTGCGCCGGACGATCTCGATGGCCTCCCGGTTCCGTCCGATGACGAAGTCCGCGTTGCGGAGGGTGTACTTCCGGAAATGCTCGAACGGCGGCGGGAGATGTTTGTCTATGTTCTGCTCCGTTTCCGATACAATTTTGCACCCTGCGGCCAGCCGCCTGCGCAGCCAGCACGCGTGAGCGCTCACCAGTCCCCAGGGCTCCTCCCACAGGTCGATGATGTCCGGCCGGAAATCCCGGAGCAGCCGGCCCAGCCCGGGATACCAGTGCAGGTAGAACTGGGCGGGCCCGGCCCACGGCCACATCACGCGCCCTTTCTCGAACCGGTAGGGTGGGGAGGCGGGCTCGTCCGGCCGGCGCCAGCGGCCGTAGTCGCGCCACCGGTCCGGCACAAGAACGCAAAGTTCGACCCCGGCCCGCGCCAGCTCCACCGCTTTGGGCTGTCCGGCCGTCGCGGACTGGCAGGTGTGCGAGATGAGCAGCACGCGCACCGCCTACCCCTCCTCCAGCACGCGGCGGTAGACCTCCAGGGTCCGGCGGGCCATCCTGTCGGCCGTGAAGTGCTCCAGATAGCGCTCCCTGCCCTGCTGGCCCATCTCCACCGCGCGATCCCCGTCGCCCAGAAGAGCCGTCATTGCCTCGGCCATCGCCCCCGGGTCTCCCGGCGGCACCAGCAGTCCCGTCTTGCCGTCCTCCACGATCTCGAGCGGTCCCCCGGCCCGCGTGGCCACCACGGGCTTCGCGAGCGCCATCGCCTCCAGCAGCACCAGCCCGAAAGGCTCCGCCTGACTCGCCAGCACGAAGATGTCCCCGGCGCCCGTCACGCTCAGCGCGTCCGCCAGATACCCGGTGAAGTAAACGGTGTCTGACACTCCCTCCTCCCTTGCCAGAAGCTCCAGCGGACCGCGCTGGCTTCCCTCGCCCACGATGACGCATCGTGCGTCCGGCACCCGGCGCCGGACGGCGGCCATCGCGCGAACCAGCGTTCCCACGTCCTTCTCCTTCTCCAGCCGGCTGACGCAGACCGCAAGAGGGGCGTCCTCCGGCACTCCAAGCTGGCGGCGCATCTCTCCGGGCGGCTTCAGGCGGCTCAGGTCCGGGGAGATACCGTTCGGAATCACCGTTATCTTCTCGGGCAGGACCCTCTCGCGCTCCACCATCTTCCTCTTGGCTTCGGCCGAAACGGCAATGAAGTGCGAGATGACGGAGTTGACCCATCTGTGAGCCGCGCTGGAGAGCAACCGCGCTGGACCGCGCCGCAGGACGTGGGTGGGTTCGAGGAAATGCTGCGTCAGGACGGCTCGGCCGGTTCGGGCCAGGCGCGCTGCGATGGCGGCGGATAAAGCTGTCCGTCCGTTATGCGCGTGGATCAGAGTAAAACGTCCTTGCCGGAGTCCCCTTCTCAGGATCCGGATGGCTTCGATGTCCACGAGGCCCCGCTTCTGCACCGTCAGTACGTTCAGCCCGCTCTCAGCCGCCTTCTTTTCCAGCACAGCCGGAGAAGGGCAACCGATGAGCACGTCGACTCCCAGCCCGCGCAGTGCCAGTCCAAGGGTCAGCATATGCTGCTCCGTCCCCGCAAACACGTCGGCATCGGTCAGCAGCAGAACCTTCATTCCGGCGCTGCCTTCCGGGCCAGAATGCGGACATACACGCCCATCCCGAATCTGCAGGCCACGGCGGCTGCAAGCGCAAGCAGCCGGTGGAGCGGTCGGGACGGGCGCCGCACCTCGGCTCTGTCCATTATCGAAGGGTATTCCGTTGACAGGCGGATTACGCAGAAGCCGGCCGCTGACACCGCGTGGCGAAGGGTGGACGGGGAGTAGAAGTTGATGTGCTCCGGAGGTTTCATCTGAGACCAGCGAGGTCCTCGCAAGCGGCGCCCCAGACTTTCCCAGTTTGGCAATTCGATGAACAGCAGGCCGGGCACTCCTCTTGCCCTGTGCCGGCTAAATTCGAGTTCATCTTGCATTCTCCTCCAGCACCCGCTCGTAGCGCTCGAGGACCTTCGGCCACCGGTAGCTTTCCACCGTTTCGGGCGCGCGCGCAGAGACCTCCGCCCGGAAACCGGCATCCAGATAAGGACGCAGCACCTCCGCCAGCTCCATACCGCTGTTGGGGTCTTTGATGATGTTTCCGTTCACCCCCGGCACAATCGCGTCTCTGGCGCCGGGCACGCACGAAGTGACCACGGGCAGCCCGCTCCCCAGAGCCTCCAGTATGGCAAGACAGAAGGCTTCGTACTGGGTCGGCAGCACAAAGAGGTCCGCTGCCGCGTGATACTCCGCGACATCGCCCGTGGGCCCGCAGTGAATGACCTGCCGCTCCATCCCCCTGGCGGCCGCCAGTTCCTGAGCCTGCCTCCTGTCGGCCCGTCCCACGACCAGAAGCTTGACCTCAGGCCGCCCCAGCAACACCATCGCGTCAAGAATTGTTCGATAGCCCTTGCGTTCCAGCTCGTGAGCGACGAACAGCAGTGCAATATCGGAATCGGCAAGGCCGATTCGCGCCCGCGCTTCCGCCCGCCGGGATTGGCGCCGTTCGGGGTTGAACTCCTCAGGAGAGAAGCCATTGGGAACGATGACAATGTCGTCCGCCGGCAATCCGAACAGCCGCACAAGATCGGAACGCACTTCTTCCGTCGTGGCGATGATTTTTCGATAGGAACCTTGCCGGAAATGCTTCCGCTCGAGGTGCAGCAGCACAGGATGCAGGGGGTTGATACGCTGGCGAAGGCGTGAAAGGGACAGGGGGGAACGCATCTTGCGGCTTCGTTCCAGCCACGCGTGATGCACGCTCTGCACCCACTGGACACCGCCAGTAGGACAGACACAGCCGTGGGTGTTCAACACGTCGAAACGGCTGCGATCCAACATCGCGGTGCAGTTGCGGAAGTAGGACCACCCCCTCAGGAAGAAGGGAGTTTTCAGCATCGGAACGCGGACGTACTCGATTCCGGCGCCGGGGCAAGGCTCCCACTCGTTCGCAAAGACGGTCACCCAGTGCCCCCTGCGATCGAGAAAGCGGGCGCATTCCCACATCACCCGCTCCACGCCGGCTCGTCGGTGGCAGCCGGGGAATGCCAGAGCCACTCTCATGCCGCCCTCCGCAGGGCCGTTTCCCCCCTCCTCTGCCGGATCGAATAATACACCGATAGACTCATTCCCACTCCCGCCCAGGCCATCACGATCGGGCCTCTGCTCCAGTAATGGTCCACCATGCCGTGCATCAGTTTGGCGGCGAGCAGCGCCATCCCCAGAACCAGCAGGCTATACGTTCTATCGTCTGGAGGCACGTGCCGGCGCACGCGCAGCATCGCAGCAAAGAACGCAGCGTGCACCGCCACGAACGCCGCCAATCCCGGAACTCCCGTTTCCGCCAGAGTCAGCATCATCACGTTCGTCGCGTCGTACTGCTTCCGCAGCCCGACGCCCACCCCCCAGAACGGGCTCGAGAGCCACTGCTCTTTCGCGAACTCGAACGATCGGTAGCGCGCCTCGATGTTGAAACGGGTCCGCTCGAACCCCAGCGCGTATTCGCGCTTCTCCTGCGGAAGCGCCAGCCACGCTGCGGCTATTGCGGGCACCATCAGAAGCCCCAGCCGCCAGAGCTGCCGCCGCATTCCCCGCATCAGGAGGATGACACCCACGCCGGCAACAGCGCCCAGCCAGGACCCGCGGGAAAGGCTCAAAATCAGTGCCCCGCCCGTCAGTGCGACCGCTCCGGCCAGCGCTTTCCGCAAGAGTGGCCGGCTCTCCGCCAACCACATTTCCACCGAGATGACCGTGAACATGCAAAGAGACGACCCGATCCCGTTCTTGTGCAGACCCATCAGGTTGAAGCCGGTCGCGATCGCCGCAAGGGCGAACACGGCTCCGGCCGCCGCCGCAACATACGGAATCCACAGCAGCTGCCGGGAGCGCGGGGCCAGGCCCGAGAACAGCGCAGTGGCCACAAAGAAGTAAAGGCCCATCTGCAGGAGCGAGATCACCGCCACCTCGCCCCGCCATGTGTTGTAGGACGAAAGTCCGCAGAAAGCCAGATACAGCGCCACGGGCAGGGTGAGCGGCCCGGGCAGAACCCGCCGCTTCATCACCAGGTTTTTGATCAGGAAGACGGGAAACGCCAGAGCCAGGCCCAGCTCGGAGGGGCCCATCTTTGCGATGGCGAGGCCGCCGACATCCTGCTGGAAGGGCGCGGCAAAGAAGATCAGCCCGAGCGCAGCCGCTGGTGCAAGCCAGCAGAGAACCACGAAAGCGGCGGCCGCCGCCGCTCCGATCCCGAAGCGCGGCAGCTCCATCGAAAGGAAAGTTAACCCGGTCGCGGCCGCAATGCCGGTCACCAGCAGAAGCGTGACTGCCGCCGCCCGCTTCACGGAAGCCGGAGCCGCCATGGCGGTCACGGAATCTCCCTCCCTGCCTGTCGCCAGCAGAACGCCTGCCGCGCCACCAGGCGGAGGTGGCGCCGTAGCCTCGAAGCTGCAAGGGCCCGCCGGGAGGGCGCCAGTGAAGCCAGTGTCCAGCCGGCGGCCCTGATGCTGCAGCCGGCCACCATCGCCGCCCTCAGGATGGCGAGGCCGACAGTCCCGTGGTGCTTCCGTTCGTAAACGTCGAGGCTGGTGAACATTCGCTCGTTAAAGCTGACCTCCGGGTCGCCGCTCCCTCCTCCCACGTGCACCACCTCTCCTGCGGGCGTGAAGCGGACCGTCCAGCCGGCGTCCCGGATCCGCTTCTGCCAGTCCGTTTCCTCGGCATACATGAAAAACCGCTCGTCGAACCCGCCCACATCCTCGTACGCCCTGCGGCGCACCAGCATGCACGCCCCGATCACCCAGTCCACCTCCCGCTCCGCATCATGCGCCCAGCGCCGGTAGTCGCCCAGCACGGGGTGATGCGGAAACAGCGACGCGACGAACAGGTTCTCCAGCACCGCCCTGGCAGGGGAGGGGAACCGGAAGCAGGAGATCTGAAGGCTCCCGTCCGGCCGCACGATCCTCGGCCCCGCGACTGCCGCCTCCGGATGCCTTCCCAGACACTCCAGCAGCGCCCGCGCGCATCCCGGCCGCACGAAAGCGTCGCTGTTGACCAGCAGGAAGTATTCCCCCGCCGCCTCGCGCATGGCGCGGTTGTTCGCCGCTCCGAACCCCAGGTTGCGCTCACTGCGGACCAGGCGGACGGCGGGAAACTCCCCGGCCACTGCGTCCGCGCTGCCGTCCGAGGACGCGTTGTCCACCACCCAGACCTCCGAGGGCACCCCGGCGAGGTCCGCCGTCAGCGCGCGCAGGCACTCCAGCGTCATCTCGCGCGTGTTGTAGCTCACCACGATGGCCGAGATGAGCGGCCGGTCACCCACTGCCGTTCTCTCCCCCGCTCACTTCACCGATCACCGCCTCCACGGCGTCCAGCCTCGTCTCCCAGGAATGCTTCCGCGCCTCCTCCCTGCGCCTCTCTTTCAGAGCGTCCGGCTCCCGCAGCGACTCCCAGCACGCTCTCAGGAAATCATCGGCGGACCGTGCGATGCGTACCAGCTCCGGATAGTCCCGGAAGCCGGCCACATCGGTGGAGACGATGGGCTTGCCCGCTGCCAGATACTCCCAGAGCTTGATGGGGTTCAGGCTCTCCGTGAAGAGGGTCATCCGGTGCGGCGTGATGCACACGTCGAAGGCGCGCATGTACTCCGGCACTTCCGCATAGGGCACCGCGCCGGTCAGGTGCACCCGGCCAGTCCTCTGAAGCGATTCCGCATCCTCCTTCGACAACATCACCGGCCCCACCAGCGCGATGCTCCCCCCCTCCATCATACGCGCCGCGTCCGCCACGAGTTGCACGTCCACCCGGTCCGGGTGGATGGAGCCGACATACCCGAACACCGGACGCTCCCACTCCCGGCACGCCTCCGGCAGCGGGCCCGCCCCGTTCAGAACACGGGCGTAGTGCGATGCGTCCACTCCGTTCGGGATCAGGTGCAGCCGCCGGGCCAGCCCCTGCTTCATCTCGTAGAGCCTTGCGGAGCAGACGATAACGGCATCCGCCTTCCGGCAGAGCTCGGCGTCCTGCCGCACGATGAGCCGCCTTTCCCGCTGCAGCTGCCCCATGCTGGACCAGTCGTCGGTGATGTCGTAGATGACCCCGCGCTCCCCCATCCGCCCGGCCATGTGCACCGCGTAGTGCGGGTTCAGCCAGAGCACCGGGCGGCACAGACCCGCCCGGCGGGCCGCGCGCCGCACCTGCAGCCGCTCCAGCGTCTCGTTCGCCAGACGCCCCGCCGTCAGGCTGTTCGGCAGCAGCTTCAGGGGGTGGAACAGGGTGATGTTCGGGAAGCCCGGAGCCCGGGCGAACGCCGCCTTCCCGCCGAGACCCTGCCCGGTGCGCAGTGCGTGCGAGACGTCCCTCGGCTTTCCCACAAACAGGATCTTCATCTCGGGATGCCGCCGCGCCAGTCCCGCGCACAGGAACTGGTTCCTGCGCCAGATGTCGTCCCAGTCCTCCAGCGAGACGAAAAGAAGGTCAGGCATCAGCCGTCGCTGCGAGGCCTTCGCAGCTTCATACACACCCCGTGAGCCCACCCTGGCCTCTGCAACCTGTCGTGGACAGCTTCGAGGAAAAGCAGAAAGCTAAGAAGGAAAGGATGCCGGTCGAACCAGGAGCTTCCGCTCATCACCGGGAGAAGCACCGCGTCCTCGAAGACAAATCCTGCGCTCGTGACCGTGGCCCGGAGCTCGCGCCAGTTCATCTCGGAGATATGATCGTGACCCGCCTTAACATTCATTATAGGCTTGCCCCCTGCGTCCAGCTCCGTGGCTTTGCCGCTGTAGTAGGCCCGGAAAAGCCTTCCGCCGGAAAGCCGGTTCAGAAATGAGGCTGCTTTTTTGAAAAGGCTGTCGCGGAGCGGCGTGGTCAGCACCAGAATCCCGCCCGGCTTCAGCACGCGCCGGATTTCGCGAAGCGCGGCCGACGGATCCGGCAGATGCTCGATCACGTCGCCCATGTTGACGCAATCGAAGGTGCTATCAGGGAAGGGAAGCCCGTTTGTCAGGTCGGCCGCGTAGTAGTGGCAGTTAGAGTAACCCGGCACCAGAGCCGCAAACGCCCGTGCATATCTCAGCGATTCTGCGTGCAACTCCACTCCGTGCATCTGCACATCATCGGGAATCCCGAGCTTTGCGTTCAGCATAAGGAGCAGGTTGCCGTAGGCGCAGCCCACGTCGAGAACTGACGCCGGGCGACCGGCCTGCTCTACACCCTCCGCAAGCCACTGCAGGATGGTCGAGTCCTTCCTCCGTCCGTTACGGTAGCCGAGGAGGTCCGCCTCAGGCTCCCACTGGTAGGCGACTCTGTTTTCCAGCGAAGGCAGGTGGGGGTCGCCGCATCGCTGCAAGAGCACCGTCAGCGGCGGGTCATTGAGAGGACGGTCAGCGTCGCTTGCTTTCGTTTCGCACATACCGCAATACCTCCACATACTGCTCCGTCTTTCCGTCCTCCGGTTCCTCCAGGGCTGGACGCCGGATGTCCCGATCGAAAAGCCGCATCACTCCAGTCCTTTCCTCTCTCCCCGTGCCTGCAGCGCGGGGCCGGCCTATCTCCGCACAGCCTCGCAAAGTCTGCGGTAGCTCTCCGCCCAGGTCAGGGTCTCCGCTCTGGCGCGGGCCTTCCGGCCGTATTCTTCGCGCATCGACGGGCTCTTCAGAAGCTCCTCCAGCCGGTCCGCCAGCTCCACGTGATCCGGCGGAGTGAAGTACAGCACGGCGTCACCACCCACCTCCGGGATGCCTCCCCGCCGCGAGACGACGCACGGAAGACCGCTGGCCATCGCCTCCCCGAGCGTCAACGGGCACGCATCGTCGCAATTGGATGGCGCGCAGAAGATGTCGGCCTGACGGTAAAGAGCCGGAACCACCGAGCGCAACTGGAAGGGCCGCAGGTCGATAAGCTCCCCCAGGCGGCCGGCAAGCTCGCGGAAGCTGCGCGCATACGCGGAGGACTCCATCGAACTGTCGAAGCCTCCCGCCACCAGCAGCCGGAAGGGAGCCCTCCGGGCTGCCAGCTCCAGAGCCGCCTCCAGCAGGATCTCCGGTCCTTTGTCCGGGGAGAGCCTGCCAAGGTACATGATCAAGGGTTCCTCCACGGGCGGGCGGGGGATCTCAGCGGAGAAGGCGGACGGATCCACGCCGTTCAGGACCACGCTGGCCTTCCGGCACTCGCCACCCAGCCGTCGCGCCAGATACTCCGTCACGAACCGGCTCACGCAGATCACCGCGTCGCAGCAGTCAACGATCTCCGCCAGCTCCCGGGATGTATAGGAGTTCAGCAAAATATTGTGCAGATACAGGGCCAGTCTGGCGTTCGGCAGACGGCGCCGGTAGAAGGGGATGGGGGCGGGGGCGTTGTGAAAGAACACGCAGCCGTCGAAATCCCGCGGGATGGCGTCCAGCCCGGCCCTGTAGGCCGCCGTCATGAACGGTCGCCCCAGGCCAAGCCTCCCCGCCAGGATGTCCAGAATGCGCCGGCGCCGGTCCGGAAAGCTGCCGAAGTCCACTTCCGCCACCCGGCCCACGGGATAGGGCGGGAAACCCTCCTGGGTCCCCCGGCCCACGAGGACCGTCGTCTCGCCGCCCGCGGCATGATGCTGGCGGGTCAGCTCGTAGATGACGGTGATCAGCGAACTGGCTGTCACCGGTGAGTAGTGGTCTCCCGGGACCGGAATGTGGACGAAGTGGTCAGGCACGCCGCGCTTCCTTACCCTCAGCCTTGCTCACTTTCCGGTATACCTCCAGATACTGCTCCGTCTTTCCGTCCTCCGATTCCTCCAGGGCTGGACGCCGGATGTCCCGATCGAAAAGCCGCATCACTCCAGTCCTTTCCTCTCTCCCCGTGCCTGCAGCGCGGGGCCGGCCTATCTCCGCACAGCCTCGCAAAGTCTGCGGTAGCTCTCCGCCCAGGTCAGGGTCTCCGCTCTGGCGCGGGCCTTCCGGCCGTATTCTTCGCGCATCGACGGGCTCTTCAGAAGCTCCTCCAGCCGGTCCGCCAGCTCCACGTGATCCGGCGGAGTGAAGTACAGCACGGCGTCACCACCCACCTCCGGGATGCCTCCCCGCCGCGAGACGACGCACGGAAGACCGCTGGCCATCGCCTCCCCGAGCGTCAACGGGCACGCATCGTCGCAATTGGATGGCGCGCAGAAGATGTCGGCCTGACGGTAAAGAGCCGGAACCACCGAGCGCAACTGGAAGGGCCGCAGGTCGATAAGCTCCCCCAGGCGGCCGGCAAGCTCGCGGAAGCTGCGCGCATACGCGGAGGACTCCATCGAACTGTCGAAGCCTCCCGCCACCAGCAGCCGGAAGGGAGCCCTCCGGGCTGCCAGCTCCAGAGCCGCCTCCAGCAGGATCTCCGGTCCTTTGTCCGGGGAGAGCCTGCCAAGGTACATGATCAAGGGTTCCTCCACGGGCGGGCGGGGGATCTCAGCGGAGAAGGCGGACGGATCCACGCCGTTCAGGACCACGCTGGCCTTCCGGCACTCGCCACCCAGCCGTCGCGCCAGATACTCCGTCACGAACCGGCTCACGCAGATCACCGCGTCGCAGCAGTCAACGATCTCCGCCAGCTCCCGGGATGTATAGGAGTTCAGCAAAATATTGTGCAGATACAGGGCCAGTCTGGCGTTCGGCAGACGGCGCCGGTAGAAGGGGATGGGGGCGGGGGCGTTGTGAAAGAACACGCAGCCGTCGAAATCCCGCGGGATGGCGTCCAGCCCGGCCCTGTAGGCCGCCGTCATGAACGGTCGCCCCAGGCCAAGCCTCCCCGCCAGGATGTCCAGAATGCGCCGGCGCCGGTCCGGAAAGCTGCCGAAGTCCACTTCCGCCACCCGGCCCACGGGATAGGGCGGGAAACCCTCCTGGGTCCCCCGGCCCACGAGGACCGTCGTCTCGCCGCCCGCGGCATGATGCTGGCGGGTCAGCTCGTAGATGACGGTGATCAGCGAACTGGCTGTCACCGGTGAGTAGTGGTCTCCCGGGACCGGAATGTGGACGAAGTGGTCAGGCACGCCGCGCTTCCTTACCCTCAGCCTTGCTCACTTTCCGGTATACCTCCAGATACTGCTCCGTCACCACATCCCAGCTGAAAAGCCGGGCGCGCTCCCGGCCGGCCGCCCCCAGACGCTCCCGCAGCGCCGGATCCCCGGCCAGCCGCCGTATCCCCTCCGCCAGAGCTTCCGGGTCCCCGGGCGGCACCAGGATGCCCGTCTCCCCGTCAACGACCACCTCCGGCACCCCGCCCACCCGCGTCGCCAGAACCGCCTTTCCGGCGGCCATGGCCTCCAGATTGACGATCCCGAACGGCTCGTGCCGCGAAGGCAGCACGAAGAACTCGCATTCCCGGAACAGCGCCGCTGCCGTCGGCCGGTCGGCTTTTCCCGGAAAGAGCACCCGCCCGTCGAGGCCGGAAGCGCGCGCCAGCTCCTTCAGCGGCCCGAGCTCCGGTCCTTCGCCCGCCAGCAGAAGGTCCACCTCGTGCGTTCCGGCTTTCCCGAACGCCCGGATCAGGATGTCGAACCCCTTTTGAGGCACCATCCGGCCGATGCCCAGGATGAACGGCCTCCCGGGACCGGAAGACCGCGCCTCCTCGAAATCGGCCGGGCGGATGCCGTTGTAGATCACCCTTCCCCGCTCACCGAAGGGCCTGCCGTAGCGCTCCTCCAGCTCCCGCAGAGTGGCTCCGGAACACCCCGTGACGGCGTCCGCCGCGTCCAGCACCTCTTCCAGACGCCGGTTCATGAAGCTGTCCCGCTGATACAGCCCGGCGGCATCCATCGTCAGCTCGCCCTGCGCCGTCACCACCAGCGGCAGCTGCAGGGCCCGCTTCGCCAGAGCGGCGTAATACCCGTTGCTGCTGATGCACTGCACGTGCAGCACGTCTGCGCCGTTCTTCCGGAGGATGGCCAGCATCTGCCGGATGATTCCCCGGTGCGTCAGATGGTAGCTCAGGTGCGCCTTCAGCCCTCCGTCGGGCACGCGGAAGGCAAGCCTGTAGACCGGAATTCCCTCCACCTCCTCGAACTCCGGCAGGTTCCGGGGCCACCGGTTGGTCAGGATGATGGCCCGGTGCCCCCGCCGCCTCAGCTCGAGCGCCAGCTGGCGGCACAGCTCCTCCACTCCTCCCACATGCGGATAAAACGCGCTCGCGAAAATGGCGATCGTCACGGATTTGCAGCCGCCTCCTTCCGGCAAAGATGCACGCGTTCATCGGGTTGCAGACAGTATCGTTCCGTCAGTTCCGGGCCAAGCTCCTCCTGGATGGAAATCTCCTCCACCAGGAACCCCGCGCTCCGGAGGCGCTCCACATAGTCAGGCCCGTACACCCTCACGTGGTCCTCCTGGCCGAATGCGGCCAGGCGCGCGGAGGGCTCCGTGATGGAGGGATCTTCGTACGTCCGCGCCAGGTGGTATTTCACCGGCACCTGGAGGATGGCCCAGCCGCCCGGCGCAAGCACCCTGTACAGCTCGCGCATCGCCGCTGCATCGTCAGGAATATGCTCCAGCACATGGCAGCAAAGGATCCCGTCGAACGAGTCATCCGGGCAGGGGATCCGCGTCAGATCCATCCGGACCATCGCGCCGGGTGCTTCAAGGTCCGCGCTGAGATACTTGACCCCCGGGATCGAACGCAACAGCCGCTCCAGTATGGGTTCGGGAGCCACGTGGAGGATACGCTGGCCGGATGACAGAAGCGAAGGATTTCTCTGGAAAAACAGCCACAGCAGCCGGTGGCGCTGCAGCGAACCGCAGTTGGGGCACAGCGTGTTGGGAGTGTTCTCCACGCCAGAAGGCCAGAACTGCCGGAACTGCAGGCCGCAGCAGGGGCATTCGTACCGGTCTCCCCGGTACTTCCGCACCAGCAGCGCTTTGCGGATGCGCGGCGGCACCAACGCGCGGATTAGCGCCGCCGTCCCTCTGGCCGCCACCATTCTGACCACCACCTCCTCTCGACTCTCTGAGCACTGCGACTTCCCGGCCACGCCACGAACAGGCTTTGTGAAGCAACCGGGTTTGCCCTCGCGGACCCGCGCTGCCGGCTGTTCGCCCGGAATCCGGCGGGCCCGCCCGCATTCCTCTTCTCCCCGTGATCCCGATTTCCTTCCGGCCGGTCACTCTCGGGCCGGCTGGCAGCTCAGGACTGTTCACTGCCTGTGGCCGGTTGTCCGGGGGTCGCCGTCTCTGGCCCCGCAGGCCCGCGGGGCCGCAACCCGAGCCTGTCGTAGCGGCGCGGCCGGCTGGCCTCGGCATACAACCTGCTCCAGTAGCCCACGTCCCACAGAGCGTGAAGTTGTCCCTCGGCGGCCCCCTCTCTCCAGAGGAGCCATCCGGGATGCAAAAGGTATCTCTTGATGTAGCTCAGCACGGAGTACAGCACACGCCACCGCGACGGAGCCGTACGGTGCCGCCAGTGGTAATCCACGTATGCAATGCTCGCTCCCCTTTTCAGGGCGTCCCGCAGCCAGTGCCGCCGTGACAGGCGGCCAGGATCGAAGTGATGCTCCACTCTCGCGGGGGATCCGATGATCCGGAAGCCCGCCTGGAGCGCCTTCCAGCCCATCAGAGTGTCATCCGCATACCCGCACGCGCCCGGCCCGAGTTCCGTCTCGAACCCTCCCGTGGCCTCGGCAACGCGGCGGTGGAAGGCCATGTTGGCTCCCACAAGGTATTGAAGGTGTTTGCCGTCATCGGCGGTCGGCCGGTGCACCAGCCAGTCGAGGTGAAGATGGGTCATCCATGGCCGGTGCAGGTGTGGGGCGATGGCAATCGAGCCCGCCACCACATCCGCTTCGCCGTTCAGGATGGGCCGACACATCCCCTCGATCCAGTCCTCCGGCACCCGGACGTCGTCGTCCGTCCACAGGAAGATGGTCCCCTGGCTTTCCGCCATTCCCCTGTTTCGCGCACGGGACTGGCCGGGCAGCGGCTCGAAAACGTAGCGCAGGGGCAAGTCTGGCAGCCGCGCCTCTTCCACGACCTGACGGGTGTGGTCCGTGCTGCCGTTGTCCACCACCAGAAGCTCCGCCGGCATATCCTCCGGCACGCGCAGCCGTGCCATGGATGCCAGAGTCTCCCGCAGGCTGTCCGCCCGGTTCCGCGTGCAGATGATGACGGAGACGACGGGCGGGCTGCTCATTTCACCGTTGCGGCGTCCGGGGGCACATGCTCCGGACGTCCAGGCTCCACAGGTTCCCCGCTGTGCCAGTCGTAATCGCCGAAGACACAGCCTCTGTCATATCCGTCCGGGGAGCAGGAGTAGGGATAGGGAAGTACGGGCGACACAGTGAAGCGGCAGGCGTCCTCGAACACGTCGATCAATCCCGGAGCGCAGATAAAAAGGTCCACGCGGTATTCGCCTGGCCGCAGCCATGGTCCACGGATCGTCAGGAAGCCTTCGCTTTTTTCGGAATCGTCCAGCCAGAACCCTTTGAGCCGCGAGTCGCACTGCACGATGATGGCGCCCATCTCGTTCACGATATGAGCCGAGACGTGCATCCGTCCCAGCGGCGCACGGAAGCGCTCGACGCGAAAGCGGACTACGATCGGCTCTGCCCCGTCGAACACCTGCTTCTCCGGCCAGGCGGAGGTAAAGCGGTATTCCCCGGTTCCCGGCCGCTGCGTTGGAGCTCGCTGGGTGTTCCCGGAAGCCGCGAAGCTTTTTGTATATCGCTCAACCGCACCCGCTGCATCCCCGAAATACGTTACGCGGCCGCTCGCAAGAAATGCTCCGGATGTGCACAGCAGGGCTATGGATTGCATATTGTGGCTCACGAAGAGGACGGTGCGTCCCTGCTGTGTGCTGACCTCCTTCATCTTGCCCAGGCACTTCTTCTGAAACTCCGCGTCCCCCACCGCCAGCACCTCGTCCACCAGCAGGATCTCCGGGTTCAGATGCGCCGCCACCGCAAACGCAAGGCGCACATACATCCCCGAGGAGTATCGCTTCACCGGAGTGTCCAGAAACTTCTCCACTCCCGCAAACTCCACGATCGCGTCGAACTGCCTCAGAATCTCCCTGCGCTTCATCCCAAGGATGGCGCCGTTCAGGAAGATGTTCTCCCTCCCCGTAAGCTCCGGATGAAACCCGGTCCCCACCTCCAGCAGGCTTCCCACGCGCCCGTACAGGTCCACCTCGCCGGTGGTGGGCTCCGTGATGCGGGAGAGGATCTTGAGCAGGGTGCTCTTGCCGGCTCCGTTGCGTCCGATGATGCCGACCACGTCGCCCTTCTTGATGTCCAGGTCCACGTCTTTCAGGGCCCAGAAGGTCTCCCGCTCCAGCCTCTGGAACGGATGGCGGATGCGGTGAGCGATGGCCTCGCCCAGGGTGGTGTGCTTTTCCTGCCCGTGGACGATGCGGTAGGCCTTTCCCAGCCCCCTGATCCTGATGGCGATGTCGGAGTTTGCTGTCATGCTTCCGTTACCGGTTCTTCCCTTCCGTCTCCCGTATCCCCCTGATCCTGCCCTCCTGCCGCCGGCTAGAGGAGGAGCCGCCCCCTCTGCAGTCTGCCTTCCTCTCCATCGGGAGCCGCTTCCCTCTCCCTCCACGGGAAAGCGTGAGGGTGGGGGCTTGAAGCGCTCCCACCGGAGCGGCCAGTCTCTCTTACGCTTTTTCGCCCGGTTTCATCCCGCTCCTTTCGGTTGGGGATGCTGCCGCTCCCGGTCCCAGCACGGTACGCTTCAGCCGTCGCAGGCCGTAGTAGGCCCCGCGGACGACAATGCGCGGCTCCAGGATGGCCGCTCCGACAGCGGCCGAGGCGGCGGCCGCCCATCTTCGTTGCCCCCAGAGTCCCCGCAGTTGCGGCCAGAGCGCCGTTGCGGCGCTGTATTCCGCGATGTGCCAGCGTCCCGTCCGGATCGCTGCCCGGCAGGCGGCACACCGCCGATGCACCGGCGCCCGCCGGAGCACCTCGCGCCCTCCCCGCACCAGCCGGTCGAAGTGCGATGTGGCGGTCCGCCCGTGCCGGCGATACGCCGCGAACGGGAACTCCAGATAGCGGAACCGGCAGCCCGCCGCGGCGATGCGAAGCCACAGGTCCCATTCTTCCATATGGGTCAGACCGGCGGGCCAGATCCCGGCCCGGGCAAAGCAGCTCCGCCGCAGAAAATAGGCGAACACCGGCGCCCAGTTTCCTTCCAGAAGGGAGTGGAACGCATCGTCGACATACGGATGCGGACGGTCGCCGTCAACAATTTCCCCTTTTTCGTTGGCATAGTGCCACTGTCCCAGAAACACGTCCACGTCCGGTTCGCGCGCGGACGCTTCCATAATGCGCTGAAGGGTCCCCGGCGCCAGAAAATCATCCGCGTCCAGGAAAAGCAGCCATTCTCCGCGGGAGGCCAGCAGCCCCGCGTTGCGGGCGACGCAGACCCCCCTGTTCTCCTGCTCCAGATACTGGATCCGCCCGGCCAGCCGTCCGGCCACCTCCGCCGTTTCATCGGTGGAGCCGTCGTTGACGACAATGACCTCCACGTGCGGGTAGCTCTGCCCCAGCGCGCTCTCCACCGCCTCCGTCAGAAACCGCCCCTGGTTGTAGCAGGGGATGATGATGCTGACGAGCGGACCTGACACTCAGCTCTCAACCTTTCTCTCTATACCTTCGTATGAAGGACTTCCTTGAGCAGCTCTGCTTGTCGGATGGCTGCGGCCTTCATGGCGGGTATCCGGTTTGCTAGCAAAGCGCGGATATCCTCCTGGTGCGCCAGCAGATTTTGGACCTTCGCAACAAATGCGCCAGACGTGAACTCGCTTGCAGCAAGGCAATGGGCCTCCGAACCGTATATGTCCCGACATATGCCTCTTGCCTTAGCGCTGTAAGCCAGCAGTAGTGTCGGCACAGTGCTGCTCATTGCGGCGATAGTGGCGTGCATTCGGGCTCCCGCAAAGACGGAACAGCGGGCAATTACCCACTTATACTGTGCGGCAGTGAGGTCACGTGAAACCAGTGCCACTCGTGAATATCCTCGGCTCCGAAGCTCCTGAGCCACATTTGATAACAGGGCACCATCATCGCGGATATCAGGATAGCAAACATGTGGAATCAACACAATTTGCCTATTGGTAGCGCGAATCAGGGACTCCACCGCGTCGGCGCAGCGAGCGGACCATTCAGCTCCGCCCTCTTCGAAGCCTGCGAACCGCCCCATCAGGTTGCTCAGGTTCAGTCCTATGGCCCCCTCTTCAACCGGGTTATCCGCCCAGTTGTCGCCCGGCGGCACGGGCTCCAGCAAAAAAGCGGGGTCTCCAACCAGGTGAACCGGCAGCTTGGGATCGAGCCCTTTCAGATATTCAAAGGTTAGACTTTCACGTGCCCCGATAAACGAGAACCGCCTCAGGTGCTCGACCATCTTCTCCTCGAGGAACCTATCCTGACCGAACGGTCCTATCGACGACCCCCAATGCACCAGAACCGCACCACGTGCCAGCAGAAACCGGTCAATATCTACAAAATACCGCAGACTCCCGTAATCCATCGTATAGTTGTCGCCGCCTATCTGCATCACGCACCTGGCGTGACGAAGCGGTCGTAGCAACTCAGGAAACTCGGGCTCAACGGTCACCCCAATAGTCCGAAGGACTTTGCCCTTGACTCGAACCCAGTGCCACCGCGGCCGGGCGGGAGCCACAGCACAATGGGAGATTCCGGAGTCGTACTCGCGCTCTCGCATTAACCTTACCTCCTGGGCAGAGCCGAGAACTGCGTTCGTTACGGTAACAGACGAGCCATAGACAGCACGTAACGCCAGCATAGTTCCGCGTACGATTGCCTCACATCCCCGATTGAGATATGAGCCATTTCCGACCAGAAGCACGTGCATCAGCAGGCTATCTTCTTCGTAATAAAGACCGGATTCTGCTAATAATCAGACCCAAGAAAGACGGCTTATAGTAACTGGTATACCTATCCACTAAGGGACTCAACCCTTTCAATACGAGAGAATAATCACCCGTATGAATAGCTTTGAAAAATAAACTGTGGCTTGCTTCACGGAGCTGCTCCCGCAGAATATATATATTCTGCCGACGCTTAGGAAGTCTGTTTGAAGCAGGCACGCGTTTAGAGGGACGCCAGATACCTTTCTTGTCGCATAAGTAAAGCCGAAATGAGAGCCCCTCCCTTCTGTGCCGGAATCCCCCTGCCTGGGAGGCTATGACTGAGTCAATCCCGATAGGCTGCATGTGTAGGCGGCCATCTGCGATGGCGGATTGGACAAGCTGGTCTAAGTTTCTGTTCCGTGTGACAACGATGTTGGTGCCAAGGCTGTCTCGCTCAAAATCAGGGAGCCACGCATCTCCAACAGAGACATCTGCAGTTTCTCCCACCACGTCGTCGCAGTAGTCACAGGCCTTGTATTTAAATAGTCCAAGGCCCCAGTCGTAGCCATAAAGGGTCTTGGCGGGCACAGTAGTCTTGCGGTGACCCTGGGGCCCGGATCCAGCCACGAGGATTCCATAGTCACTGGCCGGCCGTTCTGGGAGTTTGACACGATAGTCTATTTCATCAATAGCATCCGGCTTAAAGCCCATTTGCCACGCGAGAAAATCGGAAAAGTGGCGGCTTTTGAGGTGCCCACAGAAGAGAGACACACAATATGTGACTCTGTCAGCAAAGACAGAGTCATAAAGCTGAAGAAGTCGGACTGCCTTGACGAAGCACGGTAAGCCAATAAAGAGATAACGTCCTGGACGGTTCCGAACAGTTATCAGGACTTCGGACAAGCTGACAGGGTAATAGCGTGACTTTGCGCCCAGCTGGACAGTAGCAGGATCGTATGACACTTTATAGGTGAACAGCCGTCGGGCGTCGCCCGTGGGATGAACGTGTATAACGCCATCGACTATTTTGTGCTGAAGCATCGTGCACGCGAGCCAACTGCAGAATCCTCCGCTAGATCCGTGGTTACGGAAGTTACCCTCGGCCACATATCCAGCGTAGCACTGGCGCACAAAGCCAAGATAGTCATCAAATATAGCCTCGTCCACATACAGACGTCGGCCGAGTTCTGTTTCACTGGGGACATCGGCGGCGAAAGGGCATACGGTCGTGACGTCTTTTGGTATAGCGGACGGGTGACCTGCAGGGACGGCACGGTACATGCCAAACTGGTCCATCTCGACACGAAGCGGAGAATCGTGACGGCCGAGAGTACACGCGCCGCAGCCGACGCAGTAACCTCCGTCAACTACTGTTGCCAACAGAGCGTTGGTGTGGACTTGTGGCATGTGGTTTAACAGGGCGGCGAGAATATCATTGCGTATTGTTATGTGGCTGTAGAAATATCCTGTGCCTATCGTGCGATGCGGAGTTGCTGGTTTGAGGCAGCAGCCAACGGTGGGCGATATGAATCTTACCAAATCTATTGGGCACGACAGGACGGCCTCTCAAGCTTCCTTCACAGACATGGAAAACAGCTGCCCCTTCAAGGTGGTCTACCAGTTCGTGCCCTTGAGAGATAGCAACGTTAATCCGGTATCGGCCCGCTACAAGGGGTAGTTCGGGTATCTCGCAGACAAGAACAGGCTCTTCCGAAGGCGCGTATTGGTCCTCGACTGATGGCACAGCACTGCTGAAATATGCAACCGCATGGCCCCACTCGTCATAGATCGTGAAATCACAGGCAACTCCCGCCAGAAGCTGTGAAAGGACAAAGGCAAATTTCGCTGGCGATCCGGTTGCCAACACTCCGGGCGCGAAGCCGTTTGGACCTGTCACCTCGACCCGGACTAGTTGCGATGCTCCCTGACCAGATCGGTCTGCACGCTTGTCGAGCGGCTCGCACGCCGCCCTCTCAACAAGGGCAAGATAGCTAGCAACTGCGTGCTGGCTACTGCCGTTAAATGCTACCTCTCCGCTTCGAAGGACAACTCCCTTGTCGCACAACCCCTCCACGGCGGCCATATTGTGGCTCACGAAGAGGACGGTGCGTCCCTGCTGTGTGCTGACCTCCTTCATCTTGCCCAGGCACTTCTTCTGAAACTCCGCGTCCCCCACCGCCAGCACCTCGTCCACCAGCAGGATCTCCGGGTTCAGATGCGCCGCCACCGCAAACGCAAGGCGCACATACATCCCCGAGGAGTATCGCTTCACCGGAGTGTCCAGAAACTTCTCCACTCCCGCAAACTCCACGATCGCGTCGAACTGCCTCAGAATCTCCCTGCGCTTCATCCCAAGGATGGCGCCGTTCAGGAAGATGTTCTCCCTCCCCGTAAGCTCCGGATGAAACCCGGTCCCCACCTCCAGCAGGCTTCCCACGCGCCCGTACAGGTCCACCTCGCCGGTGGTGGGCTCCGTGATGCGGGAGAGGATCTTGAGCAGGGTGCTCTTGCCGGCTCCGTTGCGTCCGATGATGCCGACCACGTCGCCCTTCTTGATGTCCAGGTCCACGTCTTTCAGGGCCCAGAAGGTCTCCCGCTCCAGCCTCTGGAACGGATGGCGGATGCGGTGAGCGATGGCCTCGCCCAGGGTGGTGTGCTTTTCCTGCCCGTGGACGATGCGGTAGGCCTTTCCCAGCCCCCTGATCCTGATGGCGATGTCGGAGTTTGCTGTCATGCTTCCGTTACCGGTTCTTCCCTTCCGTCTCCCGTATCCCCCTGATCCTGCCCTCCTGCCGCCGGCTAGAGGAGGAGCCGCCCCCTCTGCAGTCTGCCTTCCTCTCCATCGGGACCCGCTTCCCTCTCCCTCGACGGGAAAGCGTGAGGGTGGGGGCTTTCATCCTGCGGCCCGCGCGTCTCAGATCACGTCCGCGAAGTTGCGCTCCATGCGGCGGAACGCGAACGCTCCCAGCAGGAAAACAGCGAAGGCAAACACAGCCGAGTATGCCAGCAGCCCCGGCGGCGGGGCGGCCGTCCCCAGAAGCGACCACCGGAACGCCTCCAGCAGGCCGGACAGGGGGTTCGCAAGGAAGAACCAGTGGAAGCTTGCCGGCAGTTTCTCCGTGGCCTTCTCCAGCGAGTAACCCACCGGAGAAGCATACAGCAGGAACTGCACCATCACCGGAAGCACGTACTGCACGTCGCGGTAGCTCACCGTCAGGGCGGCCGCGAAGAAGCCGACGCCCAGGGCGATCATCAGCAGAAGCGCCATCCAGACCGGCAGAAGCAGGACCTCCACGGGCGGCACCAGCCGGAAGGTGGCCATCAGAAACACCATCATTCCCAGCGAGACCCCGAAGTCGATCAGCACCCCGAACACTGTCGACAGCGGTAGCACGAGCCGCGGAAAGTAGATCTTGCTGACCAGATGCGCGTTGCCCACCAGACAGATGCTGCTCTTGGTCAGCGTGCCGCTGAACAGTCCCCAAGCCATCATCCCGGCGAAAGACAGCACGAAGTAAGGGATCGGTCCTCCGCCCAGCTGGGCCACGCGCCCGAAGATGACCGTGAAGATCCCGGCCGCCATCAGCGGCTGAAACACCACCCAGATCGCCCCGAGCGCCGTCTGCCGGTAACGCAGCTTCACGTCCCGCCAGGCGAGCGTCATCAGCAGGTCCCGGTAGCTCCAGATCTCCCGCAGATTCAGCGCCGCCCAGCGGCCGGGAGGGCGGATCTTCAGATGAGGCGTTTCCGCCTGTGCTGCCTTTGCGTCAACCGCCAATAGTCGTTACCTCTAGATGGGAAGTCCCGTATCTTACTGGTCTTTGGGCTCCAGCTTCTTCAGCGCCGGTTGCGCCGCCGCGATGAAATCCTCCAGAACGCCCCGGGCATCGGGCTCGTCCACCGTCACAATGCGCACCTGCAGCGCCGCCTCCTGCCTTCCCTGCAGCTTGGCCTTCAACGCCAGGAGGCGGTTCCATTGCTCGGGTGCGTATTTTGGCCGCTCCGCCGCGCGCCCTTTCCACCAGTACACCGCCCGCAGACGGTATCCATCCTTTTCCGCGACAATCTCGTCCAGCGGTTGACCTGCCATCGTGGCACGTTGCTTGGGGCTCATTTTGTAGCCCTGTCCCCTGAAACAGAACCACGGGTCGTGAAAATCCACATACTCCCGCGCGCTCAGCAGGGTCAGGTTCACAGTCCGCCCGTCGGCGCGCTCGTAAATGCGGTCCGTGATGACCGCACTGGGCAGGTGCTTCATGATCTCCGGGTCCTGCTCCAGCTCCCGCACGAACCTCCAGTCGCCCACCTGTCGGGGGAACGTGTGGACCGGCAGTACCTCCATCTTGTCGTAGGTCAGGCGTCCCACGGCCCGGTTCACCACCAGCGCCGCGAGCGCCAGCACGATACAGGTTACAAGGCGAATCTGAGTTCTCTGCATCCAAGGATCCTCCCGAGAAGTACGAACATCCCGAACGAGACGACCAGCACGGAAAGCTCCGCCCAGTCATGCGCGCCCTCCAGCGCGTGCTGCCCCCACGCTGATCCGATGAAGATCAGCGCACAGATCCGGATGATGTTCGCAACCAGCGCAATAGGGTAGGCTGCCAGCACCAGCACGGCCCGCTTCCAGAGGCTCACGTTGAAAACGTAGCCATACAGGAATGCGAAGGCCACCAGCGCCGTCAGCTTCTTGAACCCGCTGCACACCTCCGCCACCTCGACGGAGATCGCGGGCGTGTCGATGCGGTTGCCAGTCTGGATCAGCGGATACCCGAGGCTGCTCATGAACAAGACCGACCCGGTCGTGCTCTGGTTCTGGACCTGCGTGCTGAGCGGCAGGATGACGATGTCCGGCAGCGGTGCTGCGAAGAACAGGAAACAGACGGGAAAGGCCACCACCCGCCACAGGTTCTTCCCGTGGAGCGCCAGCACCGCTCCCGCGATCACGGGGATGAGCGATAGCATCGGGAACCACTTGATCCCCAAAAGCCACGCAGCCGTCTGGATCAGCAGCCCGAAACCCAGCAGCCAGATCCCGATCGGGGCCGGCTCCGGTCTCGCGGCCCGGATCTCCCGCCGGAGCATCCAAAGCAGGAAAAGCGAGATGGGGAAGATGAAGACTCCGTGCGCCTGGTTGTCGTCCGTTACCCAGATCTTGGCCGCCTCGGCCACCACCGGAGCATAAAGTGCCACGAGCACTGCTGTCAGAAGCAGCACTCCCCGCGGGGCCTTCTTCAGCGATTCCCAGCCGGAGGCCAGCTGCTGCCCGAGGCTGCGGGCCGCGTCCTGCGGCATACCTCCTTCTCGCGACTCCATCATCAGTATCTGTACCTGTTTCCCGTCAGAATGCGGATGGTCTGGTCGATCAGGCCGATCCCCGTCATGACGGAGAACGCGTCCTGCCACTGGAAGCCCCGTTTCTTGTCCGGGATGAACACCACGTCTCCCGCCGCGAGCATGGCGTTCGCTTCCATCTTCCCATCCTTCAGAAAGTCCTCGAGATTGTAACGGGTCACCACCGCCTCGCCTTTGGCCTTGTCCACCCGGATGACCCGCACCTCCCGCATCTCGGCGTTCTGGGCCACTCCACTGGCGTTGAGAGCGTCCAGAATGCGGTCCCCCTGCTTGTAGGGGTAGAATCCGGGCTTGACAACCGCCCCGAACACGTAGGTGCGGTTTTGCCACTCCGGAACCATTATGCGCGCGCCGGGCTTGAGTTTGGCGTTGACGGACATGTCCCCCCGGCGAAGCAGGGCATCCAGATCCAGCTTTCGCTCCACGCCCTCTTCCTCGATTGTCGCCGCGTTCAGATCCGCGCTTTCCAGCACGCCCCCCGCCAGCCCGAGAGCGTCCAGAACGGTCATCTCGTCGCGGTAATCGTAGCTCCCGGGGCGCAGTACCTGGCCGATCACGCTCACCTGCGTCCGCCGCTCGGGAACGAAGATGATGTCCCCCTCCTGCAGCAGAACGTCACGCTCGGTGCCCGCCAGGCGCGGGAAATCCGTCATGTCATAGGTCTGCGACTCCCCGGAGCGGCGCGTCACCCGGACCTTCGTGATGTCTCCCGCCGGCGACGCTCCGCCCACCTCGGCCAGCGCGTCGGAAAGCCGCATCCCGGGCCGGTATTCCAGCGTGCCCAGCTTTGCCGCGAAACCGTTGACCACCACGGTGGCCTTCCGCTTCTGGTACACCGAAACGGTCACCGAAGGCCTTACCACGAACCGGTCCCACTCTTTCGCCAGATACTGGGCCAGCTCTTCGGTCGTCTTCCCGCTGGCCTTCACGCTGCCCAGGATCGGCACGGAGATGGTCCCGTCCGGAAGCACGGTGGCCTGCGTGGAGAGGTTGGGGAAGTTGACAACCGTCACCGAGACAATGTCATCAGGAGCCAGAAGATACGCGGAGCCGGCCGCCTCCTGCGAGACGGCCACCCCGGGCGTCTGGAAGATCATCAGGAGAGCAAGAGCTCTGCAGGCGAATCTTCTCATCACGCGTCCTCCTTCCCGGCAGGCGCGGCCTCTTCCGCAGCGACGAGCGCGTGTTCCTCCACGCGCTTCTTCCTCCCGTCCCCGTAATAGTAGTAGCGCAGGTAGGCGGCGGACTGGTCCTTCGGGGCCCGGTTCACGAAGAAGACCATCAGCTTCGGGCCGGCGGCCGCCAGCGTCTCCGCCGCATCGCGAACCACAGGACGTTCAGCAACTCCTGCGCTCACGACGTGCATGATACAGTCCACGTGAGGCGCAAGAAGCAGTGCATCAGCGACCACCGCGCAGGCCGGCGCGTCCACGATGACCATATCCGCCATGTTCCTTAGCTCTTCGAGTATGCGCGGAAGCGATGGCATCGAGAAAAGGTCCGTCGGGTTGCGGTCCGGCGTCCCGCTGTGCAGGAGGGTCAGGTTCTCCGTGTCGCCTGCAACCAGCGCCTCGTCCAGAGACAGCCGGCCAAGAATCACGTCCGCCAGCCCCACAGGCTCCGCTGTCCCGAAGATTTCGTTCTGAGCCGGGCGCCTCAGGTCAGCGTCCACCAGGATGACCCTGTTGCCCGCCCTTGCGAGCGAACGTGCCATCTGGGCCGCCGTCAGCGACTTGCCCTCACCGGGCATGGCGCTGGTCACCAGCACCACTTTCGGCAGCCTCTCGTCACCATTGGCCGCCTGCCGGAGCGCCAGCGACAGGTTGACGCGCGCCAGACTGTACGCCTCCTCCACCGGAGCAGCGCTGCCGCCGGCCATCAACTCTTTCAGTTCGGATTGAGACCAGCGCGGAAGCGCCCCCACCACCGGGCCGGGCACCAGCTCGCGGACGTCGTCCACGGAGCGCACGCGGGTGTCTGCCTGCTCCAGGATCAGGACCACTGCGAACGACAGCGCCAGCCCCACCGCCAGCCCGAAGAGCAGATTGCGCGGATGGTTCGGCTCGAACGGCTTCTCGGGCACAAAGGCATACTGCGAGATCTGCACGTTACCGCTCGCCGAGTCCTTGTCCAGGCGCGCCGCGCTCAGGTTGCGCTGCAGGGTAGTGTAAAGAGTTTGCGCCAGCTCCGCCTCCCGGGCCAGCCGGGCATACTCCAGAGTGGTGTCCGGGACCTGAGCGGTCCTGGTGCGGGCGCGGTTGCGGGCGGCGGTCGCCGCGGCCAGCCGGGCACGCGCGTTGCGCAGATCCAGCTGGGCGGCTGTCAGCTGCTGGGAGAGGTTGGCCTGCCCCTCCAGCGAGGGGCGGCGGTTGTCCAGGGTTCCCTGAAGCGCCGCCGTCAGGCGCTTCTTCACGTCGGCAATCTGTGCGTCGAGCTCCTCCAGGCTCCCCGTGCCGGGATATCCCGGACGGATTCTGAGTGCGGCGTTGGCCCGTTCTATCTCGAGAGCGTTCAGCCGCTGCTGAAGCGCCAGCACCAGCGCATCGTCCCGCACCCCCGTGCCCTGCTCGATGGCCTGGTTTGCGGTGCGCAGGCGGCGGCTCAGCTCGGCCACCCTGGCCTCCTGCACGGAGACCTCCTGCTGAGCCTGCACCACTTCCGCGTCGTACTTCAGATACTGCTCAACGGCCGCCTGCGTCTCCGCACTGACGTCCACCAGCCGGTTCGTTCGCTTGAACTCCTGCACCTTCCGCTCGGCTTCCGCCAGACGGGCGCGCGCCGTGGCGACCCGCTCTTCAAGTGTGTCCACCGTGTCCGCCGCGCTCTGCTGCGCCACCTCGCGTTTCCACTCCACGAACGCCTCGCAGATTGCGTTTGCAATCGTCTCGGCTTTGGCCCGCGAGTCGGCCGCCACCCGGATCTGGACGATGTCGGTCCCTTCGGGAGCCGCGACCTCCAGATTCTTTACCAGTTTCTCCGGGTCCAGGTCGCGAAGCATCTCCTCAGAGATGGCGCCTTCCAGAACTTTGTTCTTCAGGTAGTTGATGGTGCGGATGGCCATGGCGTAGCTGCGCAGCATCGCCACCTGAGTACTTATGGTCTCGCGCAGGTCGCGGGGGCTGCTCTGGTCCGGAAGCAGCACGGCCGGAGTCCGCTGCACCAGGATGACCTGGGCTTCCGCCCGCCAGCGTGGAGGAGTGGTGAAGGAGACGTAAGCCGCGGTGCCCAGCGCCGCCCCGGTGACCAGAACGATCACCCAGAGCCGCCGCCAGACGACCCCGATCACGTCACGGACCGTAACGGGAGAATCCATCGATGAATAAAGACCGGGCTCCATAACCCCTTGCCGTTTTTCTCACCAGCCACCCTGACGGGTGCTTTGGAATCAGCGACGGGCCTGTCCCGGGCCCGCCGGGAGCGATGCGCACGCTTTCACCAGGCTGCCTGGAGGAGCGGGAGGGCCGGGGCATCTCGCGCGCGCTCGGGGAGCGAATCGTACCACCTCCCGCCGCTGTCGAGAGAGGAACACGCCGCTAGCCCGTCCCGTCCTGCCGGGCGCAAACAGGACCCGCGACGCGCACATCCGGTGTCTCTCTCAAACCTAACAGATGCCTCTCCTCCTGTCAAGCCGGGCCCCGTCCCGCGCGGGGCGGCGTCGCGGCGCGGGGGCTCGGGCCTCCCCCGGCCCGCGCAGTCCGGAAGAATCTACGGGATCTCGACCCGCGGCGGTTCCCATCAGCATCTTCGGCCGGACCGCCCCGGCGCTTGAGCCTGTCCGCAGGAAACGAGCCTTCCCGACCGTGAACATCCGGCTGCGGTGTGGCCCGCCCTGGCCGCCTCTCAACCGCTCGAACGGGCTCTCTATGGTTGCATTCCACAGAATCGTCCGAAATCCGCTCTCCGGGGGACGATGCGCTGGCGGAGCTGTTTCGGGTCCGGATGTCAGCCGCCCTCGCCCCGTCCCTACAGTGTTGATGGGCAGCGTGAGGAAGATCGGTTCTGCCTTGCAGGGGGGAGGTGGCGGCTGCTGGTCCCTTCTCCATTGAAGTAAAAAGGTCGGACGAAGGTGGCCAAGGGCCGGAGTGCTTCCCCTCCGCCGCACGCCTGCCCGGATGGCCAGAGCCCGGAGGCCGCCGGCCTCCGGGCTCTGCTGTTTTCCGATTCCGCTCGAGGGTCAGGGGATTACCAGCGGTTGCGGCCTCCGCCGCCGCGTCCGCCGCCGTATCCCCCACCGCCGCCGTAGCCGCGTCCGCCGCCTCCACCGCCGCCGGTCCTCGGCGGACGGGGACGTGCCTCGTTCACGGTCAGCGGGCGTCCGCCCAGCTCCAGTCCGTTCGTCGCCTCGATGGCCGCCGCGGCGTTCTCAGCCGGCAGATCCACAAAGGCGAACCCCTTGTCCTGGATGACGCGGATGCTCTCGATCGGCCCGTGCGGCTCGAAAAGCTCGCGCAGCTCGCTCTCCGTCGTGTTGTAGGGCATGTTGCCCACGTACAGGGACTTCGTCGCCAATTGCCTGTCCTTCTTCGTTCGTTTCGGGAATCACCGGTCCCGCACCTGGCGCGGCTGCCGCCCTCCGGGCGACGCTCGCGCAGTCTCTACTCTCTCACAGATCCCTCCCCCACGCACCGAGCTGCAGGAATACTCTCTGAAGCTGAAACGGGATTCCGATCGTGACGCAGAAGGATGAGCAATCTACGGACAGAAACGGGAGGCCGTTGTGCGTTGTCGGGTCTGTGATTACCCTGCTTATACCATAAAGCCCCGCCGCTGTAAACGGCTTCCAGCCCCGATACAGACTTTTTCGTCAAAAAGTCCGGGCCGGAGGCCGAAGCCCCCGGCCCGCCCGCAAACGGCTTCGCGCCGTCCCCCGCCTGCTCAGGGAGCCAGCTGCACGATATCGTCCGGGAAGAGACCGTCGCGGCTGCGCAGCACCCGGATCTTCCTGCCGCTCACGATGTCCGACGTCACGACGCCACGCGCCGCATAGTAACCGCCCGGCACCGGGAACGCTCCGCCGATCTTCGTCACCCGGATGCCGCGGTACGGCTGGCCGGTGTTCGGGTCGATCTCAGTCTCGCCGGACTCCACGCCGGAGCCGTCGTCCAGCAGGAAATAGCCGTCGAAGTAGTTGACGTAGGTCACCCTGCCGAACACCCTCATCAGCAGGCCCTGATTGGACAGGCCCGCGGTCTGGCCGGAGTAGCCCTTGCCTCCCGCGTCACGGTTTTTCACGGTGCGGATCTTCGGTTCCGCTGTGCCGCTCACCAGCATCACGGTCGCGTCGCGGATCACCATCTCGCCCTTCGCGTTCACGTCCACCGTCCCGCGGACCTTGACCAGCTCTCCCACGGTCACCGGGTCGCTGGCATTGACCCGGATGCCTGCCGTTCCGTCCAGGTCCTGCATGTAGAAGAACCCGCTCTCGTCGAGGGGGACCAGTGTCACGACGCACGGGTTCACGGTCTCCACATACGCGAACTGGCCGAGGTCCCGGGCCTGGCCGATGGTCTGCACCTGAGCCGGCCGCAGCGGAGGACCGCTCAGGCGCAGGTTGTCCACCGCGGCGATGCTCCACACCCACGGCCACTTGTTGAAGTAGCGGATGAAGACCGTGATCCGGTCGCCCTGGGCGGTCGCGGACACCGTTCCCAGAGGCAGGGCCGGAGGCGACCACCGCCCGGGGACGGGCGGACGGCTGATGAAATCATAGCCGGTGGTCCACCGCTTGGCCCACACCACGTCGGGCGAGCGCCAGTCCACCCCTCCGGTGGGGTCGATCCCCACCCAGACCTGAATGTCGTCGTAGGCAGCCCGGCCGATGGGGGGCGTCATCACGTCGAAGTCCCAGTTCTGGGTGCGGTAGTCGAAATCCACCGTGTAACTTCCGCCGGGGACCGCCTGCAGGCGCTGGTAAGCCCCTCCGTCCACCAGACCGTAGTTCGTCCCGAACCCGAAGAAATAGCTGCCCTCGTTGGCCCGGAAGTCGAAGAACCAGCCGGTGGGCCCGGTCTTCGGGTAAGGCCCCACCAGCCCCTGCCCGATGTTCCCGAACGTGACCCAGGGATACAGCGTGTGGTTGCCTTCGGCGTCCACATCCTCGAAGCCGCCGTTCTTGAACAGCGGCTGCGCCGGTCCGGGAGTCACGAACGTATCGTCGAACGAGTAGGCGGTCCTGTATCCGGGAGCCGCGCTGACCACCCGGAAATGATACCGGGAGTCGATGTCCAGCCCGTTCAATACTACACTGTGGCTGGTCGTCAGGGTGCCGTCATACTTGAAGGTCTCGTAGGACAGCCCTTCGTCCGAAGCGGGCGCCGACTTCCCGTACTCCACACGCGAGTCGGAAGGCACGTCCGTGGTCCATTCGATGCGGTAGCTGCGATCCCCCAGACGGGTATACGTGGGCCCGCCGGTGATGGTGATCAGCGGCTGGGTGGCGGGGGTCACCGAGATGTTGTCCAGGTCGAGATAGCCCCGGCCGTCCTCAGGCACCAGCAGCATGAACCAGACGCTGGTCTGTGTCCCGGTCGCCGCGAAGCGGCGATGGTGCCTGTTCCAGACGCCTTCCCACGGGAGCAGCGTCGCATAGCCGCCCTGCGGCACCGGGTATTCCGGCGTCCAGGATACGGTGGGCGCCAGCGGATCGTCCGTCTGCCCGGTGGTGTCAATACCGATGTACCAGTAGGACTGCCGCGGGAAGGGGTAGGGGCCGCGGGTGCTCAGGAATTTGACGATCAGGTCCAGGTCGTACTCCACGCCTGGCTGGGTCGGGATGGCCTGGACGATCCCGCCCCGGCAGTTATATCCTCCGCACTGTCCGCCCGGGCATTTCTCGCCTCCGGCGATCCGCTGGTAGTTGTTGCCGGGATCGGCCGTGCAGTTCCCTCCGGGCATCTCGGTGAACGTGGGATGACCCGGGATGGGGGACCCTCCCATCGGACCGAGCGGGACAGACCAGGCCTTCCATCCCGCGGCCACGCAGCAGCTGTAGGTCGTGTTTCCCACCAGCCCCTCGCAGGGAGCCTGAGGCGGCCCCCAGCCGCCTTCGAAGTCTCCGTTAACTACCAGGTTCTGCGCGCCGGCGGTTGCCGCGGCCGCCGCCAGAACCACCAGGAAAGTCAGCCTCAGCAGCTTCACGGTTCTGCCGTCCTTTCTTCGTCTTGCTTCGGGCGGGCTTCCCGCAGGCGGCGAAGCCCGCACCTGCCGGATCGTCCGGGCACACTGCGCAGGCTGCCGGACGGTCCGGGCTGCCGGTCCTTCTCCGCAGGCTTCCGTCGGAGCCTGCGGAAAAAAGAGGAGCGTCCACCGGGGCGCTCCTTCTGAAATCACACAGTGAGTCTGCGGTGAAACTCCCTTTTCTCTTTGAGTTCAGCCTCCGTCACACTTTGCGGCGCCGTGCCGCAAGCGTCAGGACACCCGCTCCCAGAGCGAGAAGGGAGGCCGGCTCCGGCACGACCTTGGCGGCCTGCAGGCCCATTCCATCCGCCAGCACCACGTCGAACGACTTGAAGCCCTCGCCGGGTTTCGTCCCCCACAGGATGTTGACGGTGACGCTGCTTTGCACCTGCACCTGCTGCGGCGTGACGAACCAGAAGAAGTTCCATTTGTCGTCCGACCGGTAGGTCCAGGACATCACGTTGTTTCCGTCCGCCTTCAGCTGGACCGTCACGAAGCCCGCGTCCGGTTTCAGGGCGAAGCCGTCGCCCAGAACGTAGCGCTTGACCCAGCCGGAGAAGTTGAAGTAGTAGAAGTCCGGGGCCAGGGCGATGGTCTGCGAGAGCGAGCCGTCCGGGCGGTCATCCGTGTAATAACCCGTAATGAACCGGAACGCCTTCGCGCCGTCCCTCGGCTCGCCGCCGGTCGGGAAGTCAACGCCGCCTCCCGGCACCGGCACCAGATCCCACCCCGGAACGTAGTTGGGGATTCCGAACGTGTCCTCCTCGAACGAGTTGTTCTGCAGAAGGTTCGGACCGAAGATGATCTGCGCGTGCGAGGCAGACACCACCAGAAGCGCCGCTGCCGCGCAAACGAAGGCTAGTCGCATCAGCTTCATGAACCGTCTCTCCTTTCCCGGGAGGATGCTCTTCCTCCCCCCACCTCAGCATCGGCTGTCCCGCGCAGGGGCAGTCGACCGCACTTCGCGACAGTACAGTAGCACTTCGGTGACGGCAAGACAACCCTGCGACCGGCGTTTCGCTCAAATTCAGGTAAAAATACCTGATACCTGCCCGGCCTCGCTAACGTCCTTCCGTCATCAGCACTGTTGTGATGGCATCCTGGGCCGCCTTGCCGAGCGGGGTGTTCGCATCCAGCCTGACCACCTCGCGCCACAGCCCGACAGCCGCGCCCGTGTCGCCCGCTCGATAGCTTCTCATCCCCAGCTCCCAGTAAAGCTGCTGGAGGCGCCCGAGGGCAGCCTGCCCGCCTTTCGAGTCGCGATCCCGGCTGACGGCCTCCTCCCAGTCCTTCGCCGCCGCATCGAGCGCGCCCATCCGGAAGTGCGTCTCCCCGAGCAGATAAAGCGTGTCACCGGAGTCCGGCGCGTGCTCCAGCGATTTCTGGAATGCATCCTCCGCCTCCCGGAGCCGGTTGATGTTGAGCATCGACGCTCCCAGCCCGCGATACGCCGCCGCAAGCCCGTTTTTCACCGAGGCCCGCGTGGCCGGGCTCAGGTCCATCTGCAGCGCTTCCTCCAGCCGCGGGATGGCCGCGGCATAGTTCCCGGTCTTGAGCTGCTCGAAGCCGTCGCTGATCAGCGAGGCTGCGCGCGCGTCGTTCTGCCGCTGCTGGTAGCGGTGCCAGGCCGCATTCACGCCAAGCACCGCCGCCAGCAGCGCCGCTCCCAGCAGGAGCGCGAAAAACAGCGTCACCAGCGCGGATCTCCGGGCGGGTGTCAGCAGAGGTCCTCGCGGCTGTTGAGGCAGCGGCGGAAGCGGAGGCAGGGGAGGGGAGCCGGAGTCCGGCACGGGCCAGCCGGAGGACGGCGCCGGCGACGGCGGCAGCGTGGTCTGCGGAGGCGCTCCGGGCGGCACGGGAGCGGGCGGAGGCAGAGGCCCCGTGCCTCCGGGCGGCAGGAAGACCGGCGGCGTCATGCTGCCCGGCGAGGGTTGCGGCGCCGTCCAGTCCTGCGACAGCGCATCGAGGAACTCCCGCGCGCTCTGGAACCGCCGTGCCGGATCCTTCTCCAGCGCCTTCCGCACGACCGCCGCCAGCCCTTCCGGCACTCCCCGCGGCTCTGGAGCCGGGGTGTTCATGATGTTGTACGTGATCGTCACCACGCTGTCGCCTGTGAACGGCTTCTGTCCCGTGAGCGCCTCGTAAAGCACCACCCCCATCGAGAAAAGGTCCGAGCGGGGATCGATGTCTTTGCCCGCGATCTGCTCGGGCGACATGTACGAGGGAGTGCCGAAGATCTGGCCGCTCGCCGTGATGGAGGGCTCGTGCATGATCCGGGCGATGCCGAAGTCCGTCAGCTTAACCCGTCCTCCCGGGAGAAGCTGGATGTTTGCCGGCTTGATATCGCGGTGGATGATGCCCTTCGAGTGCGCGTAGTCGAGTGCTTCCAGCACCTGCCGTGCGATGTCCACGGCCTCCTTCGCCGGAAGCGCGCCCCGGATCTCCAGCGCCTCCTGGAGGTTCTGCCCCTCCAGGAATTCCATCGCGATGAAGTGGCGCCCCGCTTCCTCTCCCACCTCGTAGATGGTCACGATGTTGGGGTGGGTGAGAGAGCCCGCCGCCTTGGCCTCCCGGTAGAACCGCTCGACCCGCTCCCTGCGGGCCCCTCCCACAAGGTTCGCCGGAAGCTGGAGCTCCTTGAGGGCCACCCTGCGGCCGATGGATGGGTCGATCGCCTCGTAGACGATGTCGTTCGACCGCGCGATCTCGCGGATGATCTGGTATCTTCCGAGCGTGTTCGTGGACCGGGGCAATGCTTTTCCGCCGCTAAAGACCGGGAGCCTGTTCCGTCACCCTGACTGACAGTGAACGGGCGAGGATTTGTTTCCGGGCGCCGTCACTCCCGGTGGAACAGGCTTCCCAGCAGGCCTTTGCGGCGCCGCGGTGCATCCGCACCGCTGTCTTCCGGAGAAGCTGCGGCATCGTCCGCAGGGGCCGCCGGGGCTTCGTCCGCTTCCTGGAAAGCCTCTTCCGGCAGGGGCTCGATGCTCTCCACGCGTGCGATGAGCACCGTCACGTTGTCCGGACCGCCGGCGTCGAGCGCCATCCTCACCAGCTGCGCGCAAGCCTCGGAAGGGCCGGCCTGCGCCGCGGCCGCCTCGATCTCTTCCCGCGAGACGACCCCGCTCAGCCCGTCCGAGCAGAGCAGCAGCGTGTCCCCGGGGCGGATCTCCTCTGTCAGTATGTCCGGTTCGACGGTTGGCGCGGTTCCAATGGCCCGTGTGATGACATTGCGGAAAGGCGAAAGCTCCGCCTCTTCCTCCGTCAGCGCTCCCCGGCGCACCTGCTCGCCCACCCAGGAGTGATCGTCCGTCAGCTGCCTGAGCTGCCCGTCCCGCAGAAGATAAAGCCGCGAGTCGCCGACGTGGGCGATGCGCAGCTCCCCGCCCCGGATGCAGGCTGCCGTCAGGGTGCAGCCCATCCCCTGGCGCCCCTCGACGGACGCGGCCAGATGGACCGCCTGATTCGCCGCGGCCACCGCATCCCGGAGCGCCTTCTCCACGGGGGCCCTCCCGGAGGCGTAATAGCGCTCGATGAACGTCTTCAGGGCGAGCTCGCTCGCGATCTGTCCGGCCGCGTGCCCGCCCATCCCGTCCGACACCGCAAGGACGACGCCCCGCCACGCAAGCGTGCGCGGATCGGCTGGAAGGAAGAACTCGAACTTGTCCTCGTTGTTCTCCCGCACGCGCCCCAGGTCGGTCCTCGCTCCCAGGAACAGACGCGCGAAGCTGCGCGCCGGAGCGCCGCCCTCCTTCCAGCCGGACTCCAGCTCCTGCCGGGAGAACCGGGCCGTGATCTCCGTCTCGTCAGCCATCAGCCGCCGCCCTCCAGCGAGAACTCGAGAGTCAGCTGGCCCATCCGGATCTCCTCGCCTCCTCTGAGCCGCACCGGGACGTTGGGTTCCAGCCTGCTTCCGTCCACCAGGGTGCCGTTGGTGCTCCCGGCATCGGTCAGATGGAACGCTCCATCCTGAAACGCGATGATGGCGTGCCGCCCCGAGACGTAGGCGTCGGACAGGACGATGTCGTTGTCCGCGCGCCGCCCGATGCTTGCCCCGTCAGGACCGACGCGGAACTCCTCACCGGTCTCGCGGACCCTCAGAACCCCGGTCCCTTGCGCGCCGGAGGCTTCTCCGGCATCGACCTGCGCCTCTTCCGGGGGCTCTTCCGTGCCGCGCTCGTCCAGACCGGCTTCGCCCTCCGGCTGTCCGGGCACGGCGTCCTCGCCCGCCTCTTCCGCCGGCTCCGGCGTGCCTACCGGGACACCCGTCTCCGCGGCGGGAGATGCTTCCGCGGCGGCAGCTTCCATCTCGAACGTCAGCGCGCAGTTTCCGAAACGGACCTCCTGGCCAGCCGTGATAACCGCCTGCTCTCCCTCACCCAGACGCCTGCCCCCCACCAGGGTGCCATTGGTGCTCCCGCAGTCCGTCACCACCGCATCCGAGCCGCGCACCTCGATGGTGGCGTGGCGCCGGCTCACGCTCGGGTCGCTCAGCAGGACATCCGTGTCCAGCCTCCCCACCGTGTTGATGCCCCCCTGCAGCGCGAACTTGCGGCCGGTGCGCCCGTCCACCAGCCAGGCCACTGGGCCGGAGGGTGGGGCGATCGCCTCTCCCGGAGTCCCCGTAAGCAGAAACCCGCAGTCCCAGCAGTAAAGGTCGCCCGGGACGTTGCGCGAGCGGCAGACCGGGCACTCCACCGGCGTCCCCATCTGCGTCGCGTCCGCGCGGGGAAGCGCCTGCGTCCGGCCCGTCCCGTCCGCATCGCCCGCCAGTATCGTCCGTTCCTGGTCCTGCATCGGCATTCTCCCCCTAATCTCCCGGACGCGTCTTGCCCTGTTCCAGATTCAGGATGGTGCCCACCAGAGTCTTCTGCAGGTCTTCTCCGGCCCGGGCGGCTTCGATGGCTTCCTGAAGCTGGGCCGCCTCCCGGGTCCTTCCCTGCGCCGCAAGGAGCGCCTGCGTCTTCTCCAGCTCCGCGACAGCGGCGGTGGCGCTGATGGCCTGGGTGCGCATCCCCATCACCGTCTGCTCCAGGTTCCGGGACGCAAGCGCCACCTCCAGCTCCTGGTCCACCGCCGGGTTGCGTCCCGCCCTGACGGGTCCCTCGTCCGCCGTGAACTCCAGCACCACATCGGCGCTCCGGCGCTCCTCCCGCCCGCTGACGGCGTCATCGTAGACCAGTTCCACCTGAGCCACCCTGTAGGTGCCGGCCGGCCGGTTCCCCAGCTCCAGCTCCGCCAGAGCGGATACCGCCGCCCCTCGCTCGAGGTCCGCCAGGGTGACGTCCACCCGCCGGTCCCCCCAGACCGGGAGCTTGCCATAGACCTGCCGCACCTGGGTCCAGCGGGGAAGCCGGAAGGTCAGCCGGAGGTTGCGTGCCACCACGGACATCAGAGCGTCCATCTCTCTGCGGAACACCTCCGGCAACATCTCCGGGCGGGGGATGTAATAGTAGTTGCCGCCGGAGCGCTTGGCCATCCCGGCCAGAAGCTCTTCGTTGTACTCGGGTCCGAAGCCCAGCGCAGTCAGAGTGATTCCGCGGCTCTTCTGCTCCGCGACCTGCGCCACGATGGACTGAAAATCCGTCAGCCCGGCCGTCGGCTCGCCGTCCGTCAGCAGGAGCACCCGGTTGATGTATCCCGGCGGGACGGACGCCACCTGGCTGCAGGCCGCCACGAACCCGTCGTACAGGTTCGTGGTGTTGCCCGGCTGGATCCGCGCGATATGCTGCTTGATGAGGTCCTTGTTCACCACCCTCCGCGCCGGCATCAGCACCTCCACCGTGTCCTCGAAGGTCACGATGGACAGCACGTCCGCCGGCTGCAGCAGGTCCACCACGTAGTACATCGCCTGCTTCGCGAACTCCAGCGGCTGTCCTTCCATCGAGCCGCTCCGGTCCAGAAGCAGGCAGATGTTCAGCGGCATCCGCTGTCCCGCGGCCATCTGCCCGGCCCGCGCCCGCACCAGCACGTGCTCCCGCGTGTTCCGCGTGGACAGGGCGTGCGTGTTTCCCGGGATCACCTCCAGCTGCACCGACCCTGCGTCCATCCCCGCCATCTGCGTGCGGCCGGGGTCCGCGCCCATCGCCTGGGTCAGCGCCGGATCCGGCTGGATGGCCCGGGTGCGGTCCGGGTCCGCTCCAAACTGCTGTGTCCTGTCCATGGTGTTGCTCCTGTCCCGTGCTTACATCACGCGGATCTGGGTCTGCCCGATGACGACCGTGTCTCCCTTTGACAGTGTCTGGCGGGTCACGCGGGCGCCGTTCACCAGGGTGCCGTTCGTGCTGCCCAGGTCTTCCACCACGGCGTATCCCCCCTGAACGGAAAAGACTGCGTGGCGGCGCGAGGCGAACGAATCTCCCTCCAGGGCGAGTTCCACATCCGGCGAACGGCCCGCGGTCACCCTCTGTCCCTCCGACAGCGTCAGACTGCGTCCCGCAAGCGGTCCCGCCACGACCTGCAGCGTCCAGCTCCCGGGCGTCCCCATCATCTGCGTGGGCACCCCCGCGCCGGGGGCGGCAGTCTGTTCCGCGGCCTGCACGGGCGAGGGCGCGCCCACGGTGCAGGCGCAGGTCCCGGATGCGTCTCTGGATTGTCCGCAGAAGGGGCATACCCCCGGAGGAACGTCCACCGGGGGGACGGTGCGCCGAGCCGGCTGACCGGGCCTGTGTGGCGGCATCGCTCCCGGGGTCACCCCCGCCGGGGCCCGGCTCGCGCGCTCGTGAAACTCGAGCTGGCGCGACCCCACCGCGATGATGTCGCCATCCTTCAGCGGACACGCCGCCACCATCTGACCGTTCACCGCGAAGGCGAGCCCCGGCTGTGCCGCCGCCGCCTCGTAGCGCCCGTTCACCTGCCGGATGACCAGATGCCGCCTGGCGATCTGCGGATCCCCGAACAGCGGGATGTCCGCCAGCTCGTCCCGGCCCACCACCGTCTCGGCCTTGGCGATCTGGAACTCGCGGCCCTCGCCGCGGCCCACCAGAACGCGGACCCACGCCTGTTTGAACATCTCCTGCGCCAGCGAGGAGAAGAACCCGGTAACCGCGCCAATGGCCACGAAGCCCAGAAGCCTGAGCGCTTCCCCGGTCATCAGCCCGGCCGAGAGCACCGGCAGAAGGTCGAACACGAACCCTCCGGCCGCTCCTCCCAGCACTCCCCCGATCGCCCCCAGCCAGATACGCCGGGCGGAGCCTGTGGCGATGCCCTGCGCCGTTCCGATCAGCAGCCCCCAGATCGCCCAGCCTACGGTCCGCGCCACGATCTGGCGCAGAAAGTCGAGCAGGCCGGTCATTTCTCCGCGGGTCCCGGGGCTGACCGCCCCGTAGAACAGCTGCCCGAAATAGATCCCCACCAGACCTCCGGCCAGGCCCACCAGCAGACCGATGGCAAGCGACCGCGCCAGCTGCTTCTGCGACCCGGAGTTCACCCCCTCGGCCGCTCCGAGCCCGGCCCCCATCGCGCCGCCCACGATCAGCCCCAGCACAGCCGTGGCCGCCATCGACACGGGAGGATCGGGATTGCCGGGACTGGGATCGGTCGTCAGCCACGGCCAGGGCTCCACGATGATCCAGCCGGCGATGGCGCCTGCCACCCCCCCGATCAGGTTGCGGGTCAGTTTGACCAGAGAGACCATCGGCGCGCTCAGGCTTCGAAGCGGAATCGTGTCGAGCCGATCTGCACTTCGTCGCCGTCCTTCAGCGGTTGTTCGGTGATCCTGAGCCCGTTGACCAGTGTCCCGTTGGAGCTCCCTTCGTCGCGGATGATGAATCCATCCGCCGAACGGGAGATGGTGGCGTGCCGGCGCGAGGCTGTCGCATCGTCCGTCAGGGCGATGTCGCAGGTCATCTCCCGGCCGATGACAGACGGGTCGGCCTTCACCGGAAACACGGCGCCCGCGTACTTCCCCGCCATTCCCACCAGTTTGGGCCCGGAGGGCGCGGCGGCCGGCTCCGCAGGCGCAGCGGGCGGCGCGCCCGGCGCGCCCGGAGCGGGTCCCACCAGGTCAGGGTCCAGCGGAGGCACTGCCGCGGGAGCAGCCCCGCCCGCCCCGGGCACGTCCTCCTCGATGGGGATCCCCGCCTTCTCCAGCGCCGAGCGCAGGGTCATCCGCCGGTTCCTCAGGACGATCGTCACGATGGCCACCGCCGCGGCCAGCAGGATGAGCGCCACCGCCGCCTGCAGGGCCCGGGGAGTTGCTGGCGCGGGTCTTTGCTGTTCCCGCGCATCTTCCGGTGCTCCGGGTGCGGCGGACGCGGCGGCCGTGGGCACATCCCCCGCCAGGACCACCTCCGCCTTTGCCTCCGGCTCCTTGCGATCGCGCTCGAGCCGGATCTCCTGCGTCACCCGCACATCCCCGTAGCGCACTTCGATGACCGCCTTCCCCTGCGCAACACTGTGGAACACAGCTTCCCCGCCGTCGCTTTCCGCCAGCAGGCAGGTCTGCTCTTTTCCCGTGCTGTCCTTCACCCGGACAAAGGCGGCCGCCACGGGGTCCCCGGAGCGGCCCGTCACCTTCACCTTGAGGCGGTGGACCGTGGAGAAGTCCGCGTCCACCAGCTCAACTTCTCCTCTGGCCGCCTCTTCCAGCAAGATGGCGGCGGAGTTGCCGGTGCGGCGGTTCAGGACGTAGAGCGTCCCCTCAGCCTTCTCCAGGTCCTTCGCAGCCCACTCCAGCCGCGCGCCTTTCGCGAGCAAGGGGCCTGCCGCGACGATCCCCCGCGCATCCTCCACCCACCAGACCCACTCGCCCGCCGATGGGAGCAGCACCTTGCCCGTCAGACCGCTCCCGGAGGCCTGCGCAGCTGCCGCCTCGTCCTTCGGCGCGCCTTCCGGAGCGGCGCGCCCGTCAGCATCCGGCCGCTTACCGGAGGGCGGGGAGGCGGTCGAGTCCGTCTGTTGCCCGGCCGGCGGCGCCGCCGGGACTCCGGCGGCCGCCACGAACAGCAAAAGGAACGCCAGCGCTGCGATGCTCCAACGCAAGACCGGATTCATTCTTCCAGCAGCTCCTGTTCTACACCCCCGGCAGCCGCTCGTTCAGGCGGCGCCAGCCTCGCGGAACGCCTCGGGGATGGCCTTCAGACAGTCCGTTGCGGTCAGGGAGATCTGCGTCACCCTTTCCGCCGCGATGTCCGCGGCCCTCCCGTGCAGCCAGACCCCGGCTGCAGCCGCGTCCACCGGTTCCAGTCCCTGGGCCAGAAGAGCCAGGATCATCCCCGCAAGAACGTCCCCGGACCCTCCCTTGGCTAGGCCGGGATTGCCTGTCAAATTGAAAAAGGAGCGTCCCTGCGGCTCCGCCACGATGGTGTGAGCGCCTTTCAGGACACAGACGACCCCGAGGTCGTCCGCGGCGCGGCCGGCGGCCTCCAGCCTGTTGGACTGCACCCAGGATGCTTCCGTTCCCAGCAGGCGGGCCAGCTCGCCGGGGTGCGGGGTGATGACTCCGAGATGCCCCTTGCCGGCCAGCAGGCTGGCCGCCTCCTCGCCCAGCGCGAACAGGGCGTCCGCGTCCAGGACGAATCTGCAGTCCAGCTTCGGGACCAATTCTCTGACAAATCTGATCGTCTGCGGCTCGCGCCCGATCCCCGGCCCGAGTCCCACGGCCGTCCAGCGCCCGGACTGCTCCAGGAGGCTCCCCAGATGCGCCGGAGCGAGCGCCCGGTCCCCGGAGTCTCCGAGCGGCAGGGTCATCGCCTCCGTGAGCCTGGCGGCCAGGATGGGTTGGACGGCTGCAGGACAGGCCACCGTGGTCAGTCCCGCGCCCGACAGCACGCACGCCCGCGCCGCCATCTCCGCGGCGCCCGTCAGACCGGGAGAGCCCGCCACCAGCAGGGCGTGCCCGTGATCGCCCTTGTGCGAATCGCTCCGGCGCTCCGGCACCAGCCCGGCGACCATCGCCCCGTCGATGAGATGCTTCCCGGCCGGCGCGTGAAGCTCCATCAGCGGAGCGGGGATGCCAATGTCGGCCACCGTCACGGCCCCGGCGTGGTCGGCGCCCGGGTAGAGAAGAAGCCCGACTTTGGGCGCGGCGAACGTCACGGTGACGTCGGCCCATACGGCATTGCCGCACACCTCGCCCGTGTCCGCGCTGATGCCGGACGGGATGTCCACGGCGAGCACGGGAGCATCCGCCGAGTTGATGACGTCCATCACCTCGCTGATGCGCTCCATCACCTCGCCCCGGATCCCGGTGCCGAGCAGCGCATCGATGATCAGGTCCGCCTGCTCCAGCGCGCGCAGCTCGGACACTTCCGGGACGTCGATGACGGGAAGCCCGCGGCGCACCAGCGCCTCGTAGTTGAGCCGCGCCTCCCCCTGGAGCCTGCCGGGGTCCCCGGCCACGAACACGGTGCACTCGTAGCCCCAGTTCGCCAGGTGCCGCGCCGCCACGAACCCGTCTCCGCCGTTGTTGCCGGTGCCGCACACCGCGCACACGCGCATTCCCGGGCGGCCGGAGCGTCCGGCGCGTCCGCGGCCGAGTTCATCCAGCCACGTCAGGGTGGGGGACGGGATTGCCGCCGGCTCCCCGCCCGGGCTGCCCTGCAGGATCCGGTCGGCCACCAGCGCCACGGCGCGGCCGGCCATCTCCATCAGCTGGACGCCGGTGACGCCGTACTCCTCGAACGCGCGCCGGTCCATTTCGCGCATCTCCTGCGCGCTGAGAACCCTCATGTCCGCTGTGCCTCCCGTGCGAGAGCCGGTCTCGCCGGGCGCGGCGCCTGGCAGCGCCCCGCCCCCGGCCGGACCGCGCAAGGGGGATGTTCTGCGTGCTCCGTGCAGTCTCCTCTCCCCCCGCTCAGTATACCCGCCGGGCGGCCCGGGACTTCAGCGGCGCTCGACGATGGCGACCGCCACGGCGTGGCTCCGGGAGTGAGAGATGCTCACCAGCACCCGTGCCCCTTCGGCGGCCCGCGCCGCGCGGCCGTGCAACACCGCTACCGGCCGCCCCGACGCGTCCGCAAGGATCTCCACCTCGTGCCAGCCGAGAGGCGGTCCGAGCGCCTTGGCCGCCGCCTCCTTGGCGGCGAACCGTCCGGCGTAAAACGGGACCCTGTCTTCCCGGACGTCTGCCAGCTCCTGCTCGCGCCGGGTGAAGACGCGGTCCACCGCGGGCTGGCCCAGCTTCAGAAAGGCGCGCATGCGCTCGATCTCGAGAATGTCGGTGCCGATGCCCGCGATCACCGGCGCATGGCTCCCGTGCGATGGTGCCGCCCTGCCTCCCTGCTCACTCCGAGCCCGCGCGCCGCCGCCTTGAGCGCTTCGTACAGGCGTGCCATTCCCTGCTCTTCGGAGAGGTCGCGCCAGCGCAGCGAGGGGTCCGCCACCACGGATGTCTCGAAACGGAACACTGCCGGCCCCACCTGTATGGTGTCCCCTTCGCGCAGGATCATCGCGCCGTCAACCTCCCGGGCGTTCACCCGGATCGAAAGCTCCGGCCTGTCCACAGTCTTCTCCAGGACGAACCCCGCATCCGATGCGCGGATGCGGCAGACGGCGTCCCTTCCGTCGCCGCCCACCGCCACCGCCCCGTTTTTCCCCCGGCGAAAGGCGATGCAGTTGGATTCGGGTGCGGTGAAGGCGAACATATGGCCGAATCCGCTTCCGCAGGAGACCGTGGTGAGCCGGACCTCCCTGGCGAAGAGCATTCCGGCCCCCGTTATATTCAGGTCTGAAGCCATTTCTTTGACAGTCGTGCTCCGGTGCCGTCCCCGCCTGCGGGGTGGCCGCGGAAAGGAGCCGCGCCGCTGCCTCTCGCGCGTCGCGGACCCGCGCAGACCGGCCTGCCGTTTTCCGCAGGGCGTTTCCACAGCCTGCGGCAAAGGGCTGGCCCTCTTTGCTGCGGCATTCTACTACAATCCGGCAAGTTTTCCACAACCTGTGGAAAAAGGTGTGGAACAACGCGGTCGCGGGTGCTCGCGTGAAACTTATACAACGTCTCTGAAACGCTGTTGAGAGGAAAAGGCGGCGGGGAACGGCCTGCAGGCCGCCGGCTCAGCCGCCGGACGCCCGGACCGGTTCCGGATTTCCGGGCCGGGGCAGGCCGGCATACGGGGCTTGGACCGCAACCGCTGACGGAACGGCGAAGAGGACGCCGCTGTCCCCGGCAGCCAGATTCAGGGTGACGCTCAGCTCCATCAGAGCACGGGAGTCGGCTTCTCCGTGCGCCCGGAGCCCGTCCAGCCGGGACCAGGAATAGACCCGCCAGCTCCCGTCACTTACTGCCCTGCCGGGCTGCGGCGGAAAGGAGACCGGCCGCCCAAAATGCGGCGAGTCCAGGTTTCGGACCGTGACCCAGATTTCGCCCGAAGCCGAGCGGAACTCCAGCCGGTCCGGCCGGGCGGTGCCGCCGGTGATGACGGCCTCTGCGAGCGCCCGGAAGACTCCACTGTCCGGAAATCCCGCCGGCCGCTCCGCGGGGGGGATGCATCCGAAGAACAGCGCCCGCATCCATCCCTCCGGGGTGGCCGGACCCTCCGCCGCCACGGGGCGCGTCCCCGCAGCCAGGCGGATTCCGGCTATGCGCTCGGAGGACGCGTCCGCCGTGATCAGGCCGGCCATCTCCAGAGCCGGGCTGGCCGGGTGGTTTGCGCGAGCAGCCAGCAGCAGTCCGCGTGGTTCGATGCGCTTCCGTGCCTCGCACAGAAGCTCGGCCGCCGCAAGATGGTGGGGGAAGAAGGGGTAGGGCGGCAGCCGGCGGTTGCGGTCCACCCGGTTGGCGTCCGGGCCGGTGTCCGCCAGCGCGCCTGCCCATCGCCCGGCATCCAGTGCGTCCAGCGCCGCGAGAGCTTTTCTTCCAAGGGAGAACCGCGGGCTGATGTTCGCCTTCCACCCTCCGCGCCAGGGCACAGGCTGTCCGCCGGGCGTCAGGATGAGGCTGTCCCGCAGCGCGGGATCGGGGCGAGCGTCCGGTCCGGAAGGCACCGCCGCCGGAAGCTCGAGCAGCGCCGCTCCACCCCCGCTCCCGGCGTCCGCGCAGATAAGATAGGCGTCCTCCCCGGCGCTGGGCCCGGCGCGCCCTACGGCTCTGGCGGCGCCTGCGGGGCCTGGCCGGAGTCGGGAGGGGTTGAGGGCGAGGAACCAGTCGCGGTAGATGTCCGCCCAGCGCGTCCCCTCCGGAGCTACGCCGACAAAGAAAGTGTAAGGGCGGTTCCAGTCCGCGCACAGGCTCAGCGGGGCGGCGTCCCCGGCGCCGCCTGCGGACCCCGGAAAGAACCGGCGCGCGAACTCCACCCTCCCCTCGCGGTGGAAACGGATGGCAAAGGCCGACGCCGGATCGCACCCGGCCACCAGAAAGCCGGAAGGAACCTGCGCCGCCACCACCGGCAGCAGCAGCTCGGCGTCCGGGCGGGCCAGGTGCATCTCTGCCGTTCCCCAGAAGGCCGTGAGGCCTTCCCCGGGCATCTCCCTTTCGAACGGGAGCAGCTCGTCCCCGTCCGCCGCGAAGCTGATGAGCGACGGGTGCTCCACCACGCCTTCGCGCTCGAACGGGAAATAGAGGTACACCTGACGCTCCGGCCCGGCAAGGCTCCGGACCTTCACGCGCGCCTCCACGCGGGGAGGGGGCCCCTTCGCCTCCAGTGTCAGCTCCGCCTCGTAGCCCAGCGAGGAGCGCCAGACCATCCGGCCGGAGGAGCCGTCCGCCCGGATGGACACCGGGGTGAACTTCTCCTCTCCGGAAGGCTCCAGATCCGACTCCGGACGCACGAAGGATCCCACCTGGCGGCCGCTCTCATCCAGGACCGCGATTGCGGAACGCTCCGCCCGCAGCCGCAGGCCCGCCGCGGAGCCAGAGACGGAGACGGCCGGATGCAGCAGCAGCGCTGCTGCCAGGAGAAGGCTGGCCGGTAAGGTTCTTAGAGTCAAAGCCGGCGCTCCGCAGTACCGTTACGCGCGGGATTCTGGCTGGTCCACAGAGGGCAGCAGTCCCTCTATGTCATTTCGGGAGATGCCGGCAATCTCTGCAGTCTTGGTGCGGGATGTCTCGCCGGAGACGATCCGGATACGGGATTTCGGAACGCCCAGCGCCCGGGCCAGAGCTTCCACCACGGCCCGGTTTGCCCGCCCTTCCGCCGGCGGCGCGCTCACGCGCACAAGGAGCGTGCCATCGGAAGCCAGCGTCACGCTCTCGCGCGAGCTTCGGGGCGTGACGCGCAGGGTCAGGCGGACGGCGGGATCCTCATCGCGGCTCATTTACCCCGGACGATGCGCCGGTAGACGCGATCGGCGTCGCTGCCGGTCTGGTAGATGGCCTGCCCTGTCCCGGTCAGCGACTCGAAGGAGACGAAGCTTTCGTTGCGGACCCGAAGGATTCCGTTGTCGCCCTCGTCGAACCGCCGGAACTGCCCGGGCGTCATCGAGAAGGTGAAGGTGCGCCCGTCCTCGGCGGTGAACTCCACCAGATGATGCGCCACCACCCGGTCGGCGTACTGCAACACGAAGTCCTCCTCCTCGTAGCAGCGCGAGACGGATGCCCGGAGCGTCTCGACGGGCGCGCGCTTCTCTTTGCGCCACGTCCGCAGGGACTGGATCGTAAAGTAGATGAGCGCCAGCCACAGCCCGAGGACGGCCAGGGCGAAGAACACGGCAAAGATGGCGCGTACTAACTCCACCGGCCGCCCCCGGGCCGGGACTGCGGAGCGGTCCTGTGCCTGTTTCTGTATATGATCCTGCTCAATTGCTGTACAATGCTATCCGCCTGAGGGGGCTTCCGTCTCCTCCGCGGCAATCGTCTCCGCCGTCCTGGCCTCCTGCGCGGCGGAACTCCCGGCTGCCTGCTCCACCAGCCGCAGGTCCTGGACCCGCTCGCCGGTCTCGGCGGCAGCCACGTCCTCGGCCGGCATCGCGACCACGCGATCGAACCTGCGCCGCTCCAACCATTCCAGCAGGTCGCGGGCCGCGCAGCGCAGAGCATCCTCCAGCTGGTCGCGGCGCTCCTGCAGCCGCCGGATCTCGTTCAGCAGGTCCTGACGCTGCCGGTGGGCCTCGGCGTTCAGGCGCTCGGCCCGGGTCTCCGCCTCGCGAAGGATGGAGTCCGCATCGCGCCGGGCACTTGCCTGCACCTCGTCCGCTGTCTTCTGGGCGAGAAGCACCGCGTTGTTCAGCGTCTGCTCCATCTCCCTGTAGCGGGCCACCTCGGCGTGCAGGCGCTCGATCTGATCCTGCATCCGAGCCCGGTCCCGGGCGCTCTCCTCGAGTTCCGCAGCCAGTTCCCGGAGCAGGTCGTCCACTTCCTGGGGACGGTATCCCCGGAAGCTGCGGGCAAACTTCCTGTGCGTCAGGTCAATGGCCGTTATCTTCATGATACACGCCTCCCCTGTCTGGGTCACACTCCAATCGTCCGGACCGGCGTCGCCAGGCTGGCCAGCAGCCGGATCAGGAATCCGATCAGAAAAAACACGATAAGCGGAGTAAAATCGACGTAGGCGGTCTTTTCCGGGGGAATGATCCGGCGCAGCGGCCGGAGCACGGGTTCGGTCAGGTCGTCCAGAAGCCGCACGGCCGGATGATACCGCGGAATCGACGGGATCCAGCTCACCACCGCTCTGGCGATGATGATCCACTGATACACCTGCAGAAAGAGGATCAGCAGTCTCAATGCTCCGACAGCTCCTTTGCGCGCCGGGCGGCGGCCTGAACGGCGCCGATCAGGGCCGGGCGCAGACCGCCCCGTTCCAGCTCAGCGATCCCGGCGATCGTGGTCCCGCCCGGGCTGGCCACCTGATCGCGCAGCTGGGCCGGATGCTGCCCCGAGCGCATCACGAGGTCGGCCGCCCCCGCGCAGGTCTGCGCGGCAAGCTTCAGAGCCACATCCCGGGGCAGCCCCTGGCTGACGCCGCCGTCCGCCAGCGCCTCGATCACCGTGAAAATGAACGCCGGGCCGCTTCCGGACAGGCCCGTCACCGCGTCCATCAGCCTCTCCTCGACAATGACGGTGATGCCCACGGAGCCGAACAGCCCCTCGGCCAGCTCCAGCTGTTCCCGCGTCACGCCCTCCCCGGCGCAGATCGCCGTGGCCGCGCGCCGGATGGTGGCGGGCGTGTTGGGCATCGCGCGGATGATTGCCGCCCCGTCCGGCAGCGCGCTCCGGAGGTCGGCGATCCGCACCCCGGCGGCGATGCTGATGAGCAGCCTGTCCGGGCCCATCTCCGGAGCCAGCTCCCGGGCCAGCGGGCACGCCAGCGCCGGCTTCACGCACAGCACGACGGTCCCCGCCTCGCGCGCGGCCGAGGCGGCGTCCCGGCAGGCCCGGATGCCCGTCTCGCGCTGCAACGCCTCCAGACGGGAAGTGTCGGGGTCGAAGGCCAGGATGTCCTCCGCCGGCCGGAAGCCGGACTCCACCACGCCGCGCACCAGCGCGCCGCCCATGGCCCCCGTTCCCAGGAATGCGATTCTCATGGTGACCTGCCCTTCCGGTGCACGTCCGGACCGGGAGAGTCTCAGTTCCCCGAGAACAGGTTCTTCTGGCGCGGAGCGACGTCCTCGACGTCGATGACCATGTTGCTGGGCGTGAAGAAGAAGACCTTGTGGCCCACCTTCTCCACGTATCCGTCCAGCGCGTAGATCACCCCGTTCAGGAAGTCGATGATCCGCTCTGAGAGCTCCGGGCTCGTGTTCTCCAGGTTCACCACCTGCGGACGGCCCTCTTTCAGCCCGTCCGCCGCCTGTCTGGCGGTCTCGAAGCTCTCGGCGGCGTGCCAGACGGACACCCGGTTCACGCGCGCCGAATGCATCCTGAGAGGGACTCCCTTCCTGCGTTGCGGGCGCGTTTCGGGGACTTCCTCGTCCTCCTCCTCGGCGGCCATCCCGAACCTGTCCTTCAGCCGGTCCCAGAGACCTCTGGGCTCGTCGAAATCATCCAGCAGCATGTCGTTCATCTCGCGGTGAGCGCTCCCTGACGGCCGCGGCGCGAGCCGCCGGCCGGGATGTCGTGACTGATCAGCCGTACGCACGGGCGAGGATGCACGGGGGCTGTCGTCGTCCCGGCTTTCAGGATCCTTCCTTTCCGGGACCACTGGTCCGTTCGGGGGTCTTTCCGCATCCGGCGCCCGGATAGGAGCAAGGCGCCCGCAGCCGCCCCCGTTTCTTCAGAGAAAGGGCAACAGTACGGCACTATTCTACACCCTTGCGTCCGCCTCCTGCACCCGGATGCGGCGATTTTTCGTCCGGAGTTTGCCGAAGTTGTGCTGCCCGGCCGCCTAACGCGCCCCGAACACCGCCGTGCCGATCCGCACCATCGTGGATCCCTCAGCGATGGCGGCCTCGAAATCTGCCGACATCCCCATCGAGAGGACTCTGCGGTTCGCCGGCGGCAGCGTCTCGAAGATCTCCCGCAGCGCGGCGAAATACGGGCGCACCCGCTCCGGGTCGGCAAGGAAAGGGGGGATGCCCATCACTCCCAGCAGCCGGAGCCCTTCCTCCCGCAGCACGGCTTCCGCCACTGACGGGACCTCCTCCGGAGCCGCCCCGCTTTTGGTCTGCTCGCCGGCCACGTTCACCTCGATCAGAACATCCAGGATCCGGCCGCGCTCGCGGGCCGCCCGCCCCAGCCGTCCCGCAAGCTTCACGCTGTCCACAGACTGGATCATATGGAACAGCTCCGCCGCCCGGGCGGCTTTGTTCGTCTGCAGATGCCCGATCATGTGCCAGCGCGCGCCGGGGCCGGCCAGAGGCACTTTCTGCGCCGCCTCCTGAACGTAGTTCTCCCCGAAGTCCGTTGCTCCGGCCTCCAGTGCCTCCCGGACCAGCTCCGCCGGCTTTGTCTTCGACACGCAGACCAGCGTGATCTCGGAAGGATCGCGTCCCGCTCTCGCGGCGGCACGCGCGATCCGCTCCCGCACGCGCATCAGGTTATCGCGGATGGTGCTGTCGCTCATCTACGGCTCCGGGACGCCTCCCCCCTTGCGCCCCGCCCGGGGGCGGCCACTCATGATAGCCCGGCAGCTCCCCGTCCGGCAAAGCAAAAAAGGGGGCGTATGCCGCCCCCGGATCCAGGTCAGTTGCCGGTGCCTGCCGCAGGGCTCACGCCCACCAGGCCGCGCCGAGCTTCTCCGTAATCAGCATCGGCTTCAGGAAGTTCACCGCCTTGAGCAGCCCCTCCCGGGCCGACATCAGGCTGTCCTCGTGCTCGATGGACAGCACGTGGTCGTAGCCGGCCAGCCGCAGCTCCGAAATGATGTCCCGCCACACCGAAGCGTCGTGGCCGTAGCCGATGGTGCGGAAGATCCACGAGCGCTTTGACTCATTGGCCATCGGCGCTTCGGGGTCAACATAGTTCTTGGTGTCCAGCACGCCGTTGATGGACGTGTTGGCCGGGTCGATCCGGCAGTCCTTGGCGTGGAAATGGAAGATGCAGTCTTTCAGAGTACGGATCGCCAGCACCGGATCCATTCCCTGCCACCAGAGGTGGCTGGGGTCGAAGTTGGAGCCGATGTTGTCGCCGCAGGCCTTCCTCAGCCGCAGCAGGGTCTCCGGGTTGTACACCACGAAGCCGGGGTGCATCTCGAAGGCCAGCCGCACGCCGTGCTCCCGGGCGAACTTCGCCTCCTGCTTCCAGTAAGGAATGACCTTGCGCTTCCACTGCCACTCCAGCGTCTCCAGATAGTCCGGAGGCCACGGGCAGGTCACCCAGTTCGGACGCTTTGCGGTGGGCGAGTCACCGGGGCAGCCGGAGAACCCGATCACCGTGTCCAGTCCCAGCTTCTCCGCAAGCAGCACCGTCTTCCGGTGGGTGTCGTGGTGCTGCTGGGCGATCTGCCGGTTGGGATGGATGGGGTTGCCATGGCAGGAGAGCGCGCTGATGACCAGGCCGCGCTTCTCCACTGCCTTGAGCAGGTCCTTGCGCGCCCTGTCATTCTCAAGCAGCTCGTCCGGGTTGCAGTGGGCGTTGCCCGGGTAGTTGCCCGTTCCCAGCTCGATGGCTTCCACGCCGTTTTCGGCAAGAAAGTCCAGCACCTGCTCCAGCGGCTGGTCGCTCATCAGAACCGTGAATACACCGATCTTCATTGTTGCCGATTCCTCCCCTGATCTTGCCGGCCCTGAGGCTGGCGGGTCAGGCGATCCTGACCATCTCCCCTGTCTCCGCGGACCGGTAGATGGCGTCCAGGATCTTCACCACGTCCAGTCCGTGCTCGCCGGTGGCGAGCGGCGTCCTGTTCTCCCTGATGCAGTCCACGAAGTGCCGCGCCTCCGCCTGGTGCCCGTGCACCGCCGGCGCGTGCGGAGCGATGTCCACCTGATGGCCGTTCTCCTCCGTGTAGATTCGCAGCGGCTCCAGGTCGGCTCCTCCTTCAGTGCCCATCAGCGTCACGTAGAAGCGGTCGCGCTCGATGTTGGACGCCCAGCTCGCCTCGAGAAACACCGTGGCGCCGTCGGAAAACTTGACGATTGCCGCCGCCAAATCCTCCACGTCATACTTTTCGCCGCCCGGCATCCGCGGGCCAAACTCCGCATAGGTGCTTCCATAGGCCGCCACCGGCTTCGGGTTGCCCATCAGATACATCGTCAGGTCCAGCACGTGCACGCCCAGATCGATCAGCGGGCCTCCGCCGGACATGGCCTTCGTGGTGAACCAGCCGCCCATCCCGGGAATGCCCCGCCGCCGGATCCAGCCGGTCTTGGCGTAATAGATCCGGCCCAGCCGGCCCTGGTCGATGTAGGTCTTCAGCACCTGGGTGTCTCCCCGGAAGCGGTTGTTGAAGGCCATCATGAAGATCTTCCCGGCCTTCTTTCCCGCCTCCACCATCTTGCGGCCTTCTTCGGCGCTGGTCGCGATGGGCTTCTCGCAGAGCACATGACAGCCGGCTTCGAAGGCCGCGATGGCGACGGGGGCGTGCAGGCTGTTCGGTGTGCAGACGCTCACCCCGTCCAGCTCCTCCTGCTGGAGCATCTTCTCGTAGTCGGTGTAGACGCGGGGGACGCCGAACTCCTCCGCAATCGCCTTCGCGCGCTCCTCGTTGATGTCCGCGATGGCGGCGATCTCGGCGTCCGGGTGCGTGCGGTATCCCTCCAGATGCAGCCGCCCGATCCCCACGCCGACCACGCCGACCCTCACTTTGCCGTCCCTTGCCCGGTCTGTGGTCATCTCAGCGCTCTCTTTCGAGCCTCCTGTCGGTGATGTTCTGTCAGCGGTTCCCGGCCGCCCGGCGGACGGGCCGCCGCAGCGGGTCCCCCGGATTGTAGCACCGGGGTGGGGGGCTGTCCACGCGAAAGAGGCCCGGAGCTTCTCGGGCTCCGGGCCTCCGGGACTGTCCCGGCCCTCCTGCGGGCCAACGCGTCACGCCGCGATAGGCTCTTTCTTCCGCTCAGCCGCCTGCGACGGCGGGTGCCCGGCTTCCACGCGCACCAGCAGGTCGGCGAAGTTGCCCGCGTCCTGGGGGAAGCTGGCGAACGTCAGCGTCCCCCGCAGCGGGAACAGTTCCTGCCCGGACGAGGCGTTCATTGTCTGGACGATGCCCTGCAGGCGCTCGCAGACCGCGGCCGCCTGCGATCCGGTGTGCGGCAGCATCAGGGCGAACTGGTTCGCGTCGTAGCGTGCCACCAGGTCCGCCCGCCGCACGCGGGCCCGGATGGCCTGCCCCAGCGCCTCCAGACGCTCGTCGGCGGTCATCGGCACCCAGCCGCCGTGCGCGTCGCTCCGGTATTCCAGCGACATCAGCATGACCGCCACCGGATAGTGATGCCGCGTGGCGCGGGAAAGCTCCTCCTCGAGGCGCGCAAGGAAATAAGAACGTGTGTAGAGGCCGGTCGCCGGGTCCGTGATGCCCGAGATCTCTTCCGCATCCACCTGCCCGCCGCGCCTCTGGAGGGCCCGGAGCTGTACCTGCACCTCCTTGAGGTCCTCCGTCGTGAGGATCTTCTTCAGCTTGCGCGTGGAGTTGCGCAGGATGTGCGACACGTAGTTGCAGGAGATCCCCAGTTTGCGCGCGATCTCCGTCTGGTTCAGGTCGCGGAAGAAATACTCGTGGATCACCCGCTGCTCCACGTTCTTCAGCCGCTCCACCGCGGATTCCAGCACGATGCGGTCCTCGATCGGAAGCTCGAAGGTCTCATACTGCCGCGAGCGCACCTTCTCCATCTCGGAGCTGCTTGACGACCCGTCGTCCCGCTCTGCGTCCAGCGAGCCGACCTTGAAGACGTCCCGGGTGGTGAGCAGCGAACTGACCTCCTCCTCCGAGATCTTCATCACCTGGGCGATCTCGGCCTCCGTGGGCGCCCGCCCGTACTGCTGGGCCAGCGACTCGATCACCCGCTGCATCCTCTGATTGAGCTCCTGCAGCCAGGCCGGCTCCTTGATGATCTTCCCCTTGTCGCGCAGGTAGTGCTTGATCTGCCCGATGACGAAGTGCGTCGCATAGGTGGAGAACTTCACCCCCTTCGAGGCGTCGAAGCCGTCCAGCGCCGACATCAGCCCGATGTAGCCTTCCTGCACAAGGTCTTCCACCGGTTCGCCGGCTCCGGCGAAGCGCCTTCCGATGGATTCCACCAGGTTCCTGTACTGCAGCACCAGCTTGTCCCGGGCGCGGGTGTCGCGCCGGGTCCTGTAACGCTCCAGCAGATGCTGGATCTGCTCTTCCGTGAGTCTCGGTCTCTGGGCGTTCTTCATTCGATGCTCGTCACAATCTTGAAGATCGGAGCCATGATGGAGATGGCGATGAAGCCCACCACCAGGCCCATGAAAACGATCAGCAGAGGCTCGATCATCGAGGTGAGTCCTTTCACCGCGTTGTCGACCTCATCGTCATAGAAGTCCGACACCTTCACCAGCATGTCGGAGAGGCGTCCGGTCTCTTCGCCGACGTCGATCATATGAGTCACCATTGCGGGAAACACACCGCTTGCCGCCAGCGGCGCGCTGACCTTCTGCCCCTCCCGGATCGAGTTGCGCGCGTTCTCCACCGCCTTCGCGATGACGATGTTGCCCGATGTCTCACCCACGATCTCGAGCGAGCGCATCATGGGAACACCGCTTGCGATGAGCGTTCCGAAGGTGCGCGCAAACCTGGACACCGCCATCTTCTGGACCAGCTCTCCCACCACCGGAAGGTTCAGCTTCAGTTTGTCGTACTGGTAGCGTCCTCCGGGCGTGCTGAGGATCCAGCGGATGCCGAAATAGCCGCCGATCGCGAAACCGATCGGGATGTAGATGTAGTTGCGCAGCATGTCGCTCATCGCAAACAGCATCGCGGTGGCGGGCGGCATCTCGATGTTCATGGAGGCGAAGATCTCCTTGAACTTCGGCAGCACGAAGACGAACAGCGCACCCACCATACAGAACGCGAAGATGAGGACGATGATGGGGTACATCATCGCGCTCTTGATCTTGTTCCGGATCTCCTGCTCCTTCTCCAGAAACTGAGAGACGCGCTCCAGGATGGTATCAAGGATACCTCCGGTCTCGGCCGCCCGGATCATGTTGACGTAGAGCTTGTTGAAGACGTGGGGATGCTTGCTGAACGCCTCGGTCAGGCTCATCCCCCCTTTGACGTCCCGCTTGGCCGTCTCGATGACCTCCGCCATCACAGGATCTTTGGTCTGGTTTCCCAGGATCTCGAGGCACTTCACGATGCCGATGCCCGCCTCGATCATCGTGGAGAGCTGGCGGGTGAAGACGACAAGCTGTTGCAGCTTGACCTTCTTGCCCTTCCTGGCCGGCCTGCGGGGCTGGGCGGCCGACTTCGAGCCTCCGCGCGTCCTGCGGATGCTGACGATATGGTACTGCTGCTGCTGGAGACGCGAGATGACCAGATTCTCGGACTCCGCCTCGATGGAGCCCGTGACGGTCTTGCCGGATGCGTCCACCGCACTGTATTGAAAGACTGCCATCACCGTTCTCCAAGGTAACGCTCGAGATTCTCCGGGTCGGTCGCGTGCAGCTTGGCCTGCTGCAGCGAGATCAGGTCGAGGGTCGCCAGCTCGGCCAGCGATCGGTCCATCGGCTGCATCCCGAGGTTGGTCCCCGTCTCGATCGCGGTGCCGATCTGGTGCGTCTTGCCTTCGCGGATCAGGTTGCGGATGCCGGAGGTGGCCACCAGCACCTCCACCGCCACCACGCGCCCGCCTTCCCGCATGGGAAGCAGGAGCTGGGAGATGACGGCTTCCAGCGTGTTGGAGAGCTGCACCCGGATCTGCTCCTGCTGATGCGGCGGGAAAACGTCCACGATGCGGTCCACCGTCTGCGCCGCGTTGCGGGTGTGCAGCGTGGCGAACACAAGATGCCCGGTCTCCGCCAGGGTGAGCGCCGCGCTGATGGTCTCCAGGTCGCGCATCTCTCCCACCAGGATGACGTCCGGATCCTCCCGCAGAATCGCCCGCAGGGCGTTGTGGAAGGAGTCCGTGTCGGAGTGCAGCTCGCGCTGCGTGACCATGGCCCGCTTGTCCCGGTGGAGATACTCGATCGGGTCCTCCAGAGTGATGATGTGGACCGAGCGGGTCTGGTTGATGTGGTCGATCATCGCGGCGATGGTGGTGGACTTTCCGGACCCCGTCGGTCCCGTCACCATGATCAGTCCGCTGGTGGTCTGGGTAAGCTTCCGGAGCACCGGGGGCAGACGCAGTTCGTCCATGTCCGGGATCTCGCTCGGCACCAGCCGGAACGCCGCCTGATAGCTCCCTTTCTGACGGAACACGTTGACGCGGAAGCGGCAGCGGTCGCCCATGGAGTACGAAAGATCCAGCTCGCGCTCCGCTTCCAGGCGGCCCACCTGCTCGCCGGTCAGGATGTCGTAAACAAGCCTCTGGATGGTCCGGGCGTCCAGCGGCTCATAGTCGCTGCGGACCAGGCTACCGTCCACGCGGAAGACGGGCGGCAGCCCGCAGTGGATGTGCACGTCGGATGCGCCGCGGAGAAGTCCCTCTTCGAGGATCTCGTCCACGTGCACCCCCTCGATGGGCCGCATCCGGGCCTGTTGACCGTCCCCGTGGGTGCTGTGCCCGAACAGGCGGATCTCTTCAGTTTTTTTCTCGAACGGAGCGCTCAATTCGCTTTCAGCCCCGTCGTCCCAGGCGAACGCTTGTGCCATTGCTTGTCTCCCGCCAGGCCGGAGCGGCCTCTGCCATCTCCGGCCGCAGCTATCGTGCCGGGGCGCTACCGGCCTCAACCGCCTCTCAGGTAGCGGTCGAAGTTCTCCGGATCCACCGCGCGCATCCGCGCCTCCTCCAGGCCCACCAGCCCCTGCAGGTGCAACTCGACCAGCGCCCGGTCCATCGGCTGCATCCCCTGGGCCTGGCTGGTCTCCAGCAGGGTGTTGATCTGGTAGCTCTTGCCTTCCCGGATCAGGTTCCGGACGGCGGATGTGGCCACCATGATCTCGTGCGCGGCCACGCGGCCGCCTCCGTTCATCGGGAGGAGCAGCTGCGAGATGACGGCTTCCAGCGTGTTCGCAAGCTGCACCCGGATCTGTTCCTGCTGATGGGGGGGAAAGACATCGATGATGCGGTCGATGGTCTGCGCCGCGCTCCGCGTGTGCAGAGTGCCGAACACCAGATGCCCGGTCTCCGCCAGGGTGAGCGCCGCGCTGATGGTCTCCAGGTCGCGCATCTCTCCCACCAGGATGACGTCCGGATCCTCCCTCAGGACGGCGCGCAGGGCGTTCTCGAACGAGTCCGTGTCGGAGTTCAGCTCCCGCTGGTTCACCATCCCCACCTTGTGCCGGTGAAGGTACTCGATGGGGTCCTCGATGGTGACGATGTGCACCGGCCGGTGCGTGTTGATGTAGTCGATCATCGAGGCGATGGTGGTGGACTTGCCCGCGCCGGTCGGACCGGTCACCAGGATCAGCCCGCTTCCGCGGTTCGTCAGCTCCTTGCAGATCGGCGGGAGGCGCAGCTGTTCCATCGTGGGGATCTCGCTCGGCACCACGCGGAAGGCGGCGCCCAGCGAGCCCCGCTGCCGGTAGACGTTCACGCGGAAGCGCCCCACGCCGGACAGGCCGTAAGAGAAGTCCAGCTCCCGGCTCTTTTCCAGCCACAGGATCTGGTCTTTGTTCAGGATGTCGTAGATCATCCGCTGGATCTGATGAGCTTCCAGAGGGGTGAAATCCATGCGGCACAGGCGTCCGTCCACGCGCGCGCACGGGGGCAGACCGACGGTCAGGTGGACGTCCGATGCCCCTCTTCCGACCCCTTCCCGCAAAATCTCGTCCACGTGAAGGGTCTCGGTGTCCCGCCCGGAAGCCCGGTACTCGTCCGCGTCGCTGCCCAGAGGATCCAGGTTGAACGGGCCTCCCCCAGGCGCCTGGCGGCCGGGTTCGTCATCGTCTCTTCTGAATGCGTAGAGCTGTCCCATTGTCCTGTCTTGTCCGTTGTGTGAGCGGCGCGCCTCCGGACCGTCCGCCGCTGTCCGGCCGCGGCGCGCCGGTCGCTAACCTGTGTAGATCACCCTCAGGGACTCCTCCAGCGTGGTGTGGCCGAGGAGGATCTTTTCCATGGCGTCGTCGCGCAGGGTCTTCATGCCCTGCTCGATCGCCGCTTCCTTGATGGCGTAGGCCGATGCCCGGGCCAGGATGAGGTCCCGGATCTGGTCCGTGATGGGCATCAGCTCGTAGATGCCGATGCGGCCCTTGTATCCGCAGTTCTTGCAGTTGGGGCAGCCGCGGCCCCGGTAAAACGTGATCTTGGAGTTCGGGTCCAGCTTCATCCCCAGGCGCTTGATGGCGTCGGCGGGCGGGGTGTAGGACTCCTTGCACTTCGGGCAGATGGTCCGGAGCAGTCTCTGGGCCAGCACTCCGATGACAGCGGAGGCGATCAGGAACGGCTCGATGCCCATGTCGATGAGGCGGGTGATCGCTCCCGGCGCGTCGTTCGTGTGAAGGGTGGAAAGCACCAGGTGCCCGGTCAGGGCGGCCTCCATCGCGATGAGCGCGGTCTCGTGGTCGCGGATCTCTCCCACCATGATGATGTCCGGGTCCTGGCGCAGCATCGTGCGCAGCCCGGAGGCGAACGTCAGCCCGGCCTTCGGATTCACCTGGGTCTGCGTGATCCCTTCCAGTTCATATTCCACCGGGTCTTCCAGGGTGAGGATGTTCTTCTCCCCGGTGTTCAGTTTGGCCAGGGCGGAGTAAAGGCTGGTGGATTTGCCTGACCCGGTCGGGCCCGTCACCAGGATGATGCCGTATGCGCGCGTGATGATGGATTCGAACAGCTCCAGCGTCTGGGGCAGGAACCCGAGCTTGTTCAGGCCCACATGGATGCTGCTCTTGTCCAGCACGCGCATGACGATCTTCTCGCCGTAGACGCTGGGCAGGGTGGAGACGCGGAAATCGAAGTCGCGGTCGTTGATGCGCGCCGAGATCCGCCCGTCCTGCGGGGCGCGCTTCTCGGCGATGTCCATGTCCGCCATGATCTTGAACCGCGAGATCAGCGACGCCTGGGCCTTTTTGGGGACCGTCATGACGTCGTGCATGATCCCGTCGATCCGGAAGCGGACGCGCAGCTCGTTCTTCTGCGGCTCGATATGCAGGTCGCTCGCGCCGTCGGCGATGGCCCGGGAGATGATCAGGTTGCCCAGCTTGATGATGGGCGCCTCCTCCGAGAGCTCCCGCAGCTGCTCGATGGAGACCTCTTCCTCCTCCTTTTCCGACCGCTTCTCGATGTCGATGCGGTCCTCGTCGATGTCCTTGATGACGCTGGACACCACCTCGGAGACATCCGACTCCGAGCGGTAGGCCCTGGTGATGGCCTGAAGGACGTCGTCTTCGGCCGCCATCACCGGCTCGATCTCGCATCCGGTGATGACCCGGATCTCGTCGATGGCGTAGATGTCCAGCGGGTTCGCCATCGCCAGCGTGATCTTGCCGTTGTTTCGGGCGATGGGGATCACCTTGTAGCGTCGGGCGATGGACTGCGAGAGGAGTTTGACCGTGTCCGGCTCGATCTGCTGGTCGGCCAGTTCGACGTAGCGGACCCCCCAGTGCTCGCTCAGGCAGCGGACGCGGTCCCGTTCGGTGATCAGACCCATGCTCACCAGGACGTCGCCCAGAGACTGGTTGGGGCCCAGCTGCGCCTGCTTCTCCTGAGCTTCGCGGAGCTGCTCTTCCGTGACCAGTCCCTGCTTTACGAATGTCGCGCCGATTCCTCGGAGCTCCATGGGTTCGTCTACGTCCCTGTATCCTTGCTCTGTGGCCCGTCCGGGGGCCGTCGGTGAATGTGCGGTGCGGATCTGTGTCCGCAGTCATATGGTCGGCACGCACGGGGCCCGGGCTTTCCCCCGTGAAAGTGCCGGTTTTTCAGGTCCCGGCTCCTGTGCCGGTCTCAAGGGCTCGCCGCGACGGGGACTCCAGCTCCCCGGATGCTCCCCGGAGTCCCCGTCGCGGCTCTGGCATCCCTGTCTCTAGGGTACGTCTGGACTGATGCGGCAGGTGATGAAGATCACCAGCTCGCGCTGGTCGGTCTTCCTGTCGCGGTGCTTGAACAGGTTGCCCAGGAAGGGCAGGTCGGAAAGGAACGGGATGCGGGTCAGCGTGCCCACCTCGTTCTCGTTCAGCAGCCCGCCGATGACCACCGTGTCCCCGTCCTTGATCCGCACCGAGGTGTCCGCGAACCGGGTCGCCACCTGCGGCAGCGTGACTCCCGTGTTGCGGTCCGTGACCAGGGTGGGGGTGCTCACCTCGGGATGGATCTTCATCGAGATGGTGCCGTCCGTCGTGTTGATCAGCGGTGTGACTCCCAGCTCGATGCCCGCGTTCACCTTGTTGGTGGTCACGGTGATGCCGCTCGTGGTGGCCTGGATGCTCTCGATGTAGGTGATCTGGTCGCCGATGAAGATCGTCGCCGTGTCCCCCTCCATCACGGAGATCTTGGGGCTGGCCAGCAGCCGGGCTTTCCCGTCCTTGATCTCGGCCTCCAGCTTGGCGTCCAGGAACACGCTGAAGTTGCGGGTGGTGGTCGTGCCCGCGGCGGCGGTCCCGCTCGCGCCGATGTTGAACCCGTTCAGCGACTGGTCGTATATGAAGCCCTGCTTCAGCGCGCTGCCGGACGAGAGGTCCACCAGCCTTGCCTCGATGGTCACCTGGGGAGCGGGGATGTCCACGCGGCTCAGGATCTCCAGCGCCCGGTCGATGTCCGTCCGGGTGCCCGCCAGGACCAGCATCCGCGAGCTGTCATCCACTGCGGACTTCCTCTCGCCGCCCGGTTTGCCTGTGCCCGCCGCGCCCGCGCCGGACTCTCCGCCGCTCCCGCCGCTGCCGGACTTGCCTTCCTCCTGAGCCTGAGGCTTGCGGTAGACCAGGTCGTCTTTGCCCGTCGGGCGGGCGAAGTCGAGCGGCGTGGGGACCGCTCCCGATGCGACCCGCAGCGTCGGTATCAGCCGCTCCAGTGTGGCCACCAGAGTGGAGGGAATGGCGTGCTTGATGCGGTAGTAGGCGATCTCCGACGGCGACTCGGTGGGCGCGATGGATGCATCCACCATCGCCACCAGGTTGCGCGCAGCCTCGACATCCTCTTTCGGTCCGCTCAGGATGATGGTCTTGCCGTCCGTCTGCTGGGCGGGCAGGGACGCCACCAGGTTGGGATACTGCGCCTTGAGCACCGTCAGAACGTCCTGCGCGGAGCCGCGGCTCATCGTGACGACTTCCGTCGCGGAGTCCGACCCGGAGCGGAAACTGTTGATGGACTTGTCGCTGCCGACGTAATAGGTGCTCCCCTCGCGGATCCACCGGTACCCGGAGAGCCGGGTGATGGAGTTCAGCGCGCTTTCGAAGTCCACGTTCTGAAGTGAGACCGTCACCTCGCCCTTCACGTCCGTCGCCGTGACCACGTTGACCCCCGCCTGCATGGTGAGCGCCTTGAGCACATCGTTGATGTCCGAGCCCACCATGTTGAGGCTGATGGAAGGCGCGGCGCTGCGCGCGGGGGCGGGCGGCGCGCCTGCGGGGGCCCTGGCGGAGCGCAAGGGGCGCGGCTCGGGGCTGCCGGACTCCAGCACCTCGGCTTCGGCCGCCACCCGGACCACCGGTTCCTCCGTCCGCGCCGCGGGGGCGGGCCGGAAGGCCATCAGGTCCCTCTTCGGCGCCGGAGGCTGAGCGGGAGGCACGGCCGCGGCCTGGGCGCGCGGTGTTCCTTTCACCTCCAGACGCGGAGCGGGCGGCGGGACGGTGGCGGCGGGAAGCGTCGCAAGCGGCGGTCCCCCGGGATTCACGGCCAGCGACGCCGGGGCGGACTTTGCAGCCGGCGCGGGCGCCGCGGCGGTCGCGGGGGCCGAAGAGGCCGCCGTCCCGGCGGACGGGCGGGGGGCTGGCGCGTCTTTCGCCCCCATCTGAGCGGCCCGGCTCTTCCAGACGGTCAGGACGATCGAGCCTTCCCCGGAACGGTCCAGCTCGTACGGCACCTTCGCCGCCGTCGTGACGGCCACCCGCGTGACGGGGGGCCTGCTCTGGAACCAGCCGGCTTTCACCGCCCGGACGGACTGACTCCGCACAGCCTGGCGCACCGGCCTGCACTTGTATTCCCCGCGGATGTCCAGTGCGATCCACTGGCCCGCCGCGGACTGGCTGACCCGGGCTTCAGCCGGTCCGTCCGTCGATACGCGGATCTCGACCCTGTCGGCCAGGTCGTTCACGCGCACGGCGGTGACGCTGGCTGCCTGCACGGCCGACGCGGCCAGCGCCAGTCCGATGATGAGCGGCCAGAGGGCGGTTCTGACTTTCATCTCAGTTACCCTCCTGGCGCGGCCGGGACGTAGATGTGGCATCTTGCGCTCCTCCTAGTTTCACGAACACGCTGCGGTCTTGCTTTTTCAGAACCACCCCCACCGGGGAGATGGACTTGACCACGTAGCCATCGCCGACGCTCTGGCCCTCGCGGACAAAATATCTCGTGCCGCCCTCCCCGCGCAGGATGGCCAGGTCATAGGAACCCCGGACGACCCCCGTCGCCGTGAACGGCGGAGGCTCGGGAGCGGCGGGCGCCTGCGCCTGAGGCCCCTCCACCCGCAGCCCCTGGCCCAGTCCGGGAAGAGGCAGCGGAGGGATCGAAAGGCTCCCGCTTCCTCCCTGCGGCCTCTTGCGCCCGGGGGACGGCGTGTCGCCGGCCGGCGCCCTGTAGATCTTCAGGCCGCCGGTGGGCTCGCCGGCGGCCGCCGGCTGCATCACCGGCCGGAAGGGGTCGCGGGCGGGCGGCCCCGTGAACACGATCTGTTCGGCGGTCAGCCCGGCGTCGTCCCGGCTGGCCTCAGCGGTCCGCTCTCCGGCCGGTGCGGGCGCGTCGCTGTCGGCCGTGGCCGCCGCCTGCTCCTGCGGGACCGGCCGGCTCAGCGTCTTCTTCACCGAGTATCCCACCGCCAGCAGGAGCACCAGCGACAGCGCCACCAGGACGGGGATCTGCTTCTTGGCGTCCGATTGCATCGTCGGTATCCTCTCTCACCTTGCCCCGCTGTTGCGGTTGGTCACCCCGACGTCTCTCAGGTTCTCGCTGTGCTTGCGGAAGGTGCCGCGCCCGTCGTCCTGAGCGCCGGCGGCATCGTTGCTGTCCAGGATGAAGGCGGACAGGTTGAACGTGATCTCCAGTTTGCCGGAGACCTGACCGCTTCCCGACCGGGACATGGCCCCGGGGGTGATGTCCACCGAGTTGACCGTAAGAATCTTCGGGAACGTCGTCAGCCGGTTGAGAAAGCTGAGCGCGTCGGCGTACGAGCCTTCGCACTTGACCTCGATCCGCAGCACCTGATACGGAGGCGGTGTCTCCTCCTTCTCGTCCCCGGCTTGATCACTGCCGTCCCCTCCCTCCTCGGAGCTCCTGCGCGGAGGTTTCGGCTGCTCGGGGATGGGCCGCACGCCGGTCACCCGGAGGTTGACCGATTTGCCCAGCGCCTCCAGCTGCTTGAGCAGCGTCGGGATGTACGAGCGCGGAGTGGCGCTCTTTTCCAGGTGCCTGAGTTCATTCAGGGCCTCGTAGTAATTTCGCTCCGAGGCTTCCAGCAGCCGGGCGAACTGGCGCCCGTCTTCCACCTGAGCCTGCTTCTCCGCCAGCTCGGCCCGGGCAGCGCTGATCTGGCTCATCCCGACGACCACCACGGCGATGCACAGAAGCAGCGCCACCACGGAGCCGCCCGCCAGAAGCATCAGCGTGCTGCGGCTGGGCTCAAGTCTTCTTCTGGGTCTCATCGGCTTCCCCCTGGGCTGTGCTCACGGGCTTCGGCGGCCGTCCGTCGAAGAACGCGGGAACGTCCTTGAGGCCGGTGGCCACCTCGAACTCGATGACGGGAGTGGCTCCCTGTGTGGCGGGCCGGGTGTAGTTGAGCTCCACGCTCTCGATGGCCGAGCCGTAGCTGTTGAGGCGCAGCATGGTCTCCCCCACCAGCTGCTGGTTCACCGTCACGCCCGAAATGTTCACCTTGGCCGCCGGAGGCGGTCCCGAACCAGCGGAAGCGGACGTCGCCACCTGCTGGGTCGACATGCGGGTCAGCCACGCCTGCTGCGGTAGGCAGTGGGCCACGATGTGCAGGTAGTTGTACCACTTGAGCGTGTGCTGGCGCGCGGTGGTGTAGAGCTGGATTCTGGGCTTCAGCTCCCGGATCCGCGACTCCAGGAACTTGATCTTGTCCACCCGGGGCTGCAGCTTCACCAGCTCCTCGTTCATCTCGTTCACGTCCGCCTTGATCCTGAACCACTGCGCGCTCAGCAGGGTGAACAGGATGATGGCGGCTATGAACAGCCCGCTCATGAGGAAGAAGAGGCGCCGGACCGTGCGCTCCAGGCGCGCCTTCTCCTCACGTTTCTGTGCTATAAGATTGATATTCGGCATGGGTGCTGATTCCGACTCCCGGCCGGCGCAGCGGGAACTGCATCCGCGCCGCGGGCCTTTGTCCCGGACACGTCTATGCGGCCTGCGCCAGGCGGGCCGGCTGTTCGCTCTTCAGCGCCAGACCGGCCGCCACCGCAAACAGCGGTCCTTCAGCGCGGGCCTCCTCCTCCGTCAGGCACCCGCGTCCGATGATCCCCTCCGTGAAGATGTTGAAGAGGGAGGCGCGCAGGTTCAGCTTGGCGGAGATGTATTCCGGCAGGCCGGCCAGGCGGCTGGTGCCGCCCGTCAGCAGCAGGCGGCTCACGACAGCCTGCGGCGTGCCCTCCGGAAACTGCGACTGATAGTAGTGGAGCGAGCGCCGGATCTCCCGGAGCAGCTCGTCCAGCTGCGGCTGCAGCGCCCGAGCCGTCCGGATGATGCTCTCGTCGGGGGGGGCGTCCCCGCTGTCCATCATGGGGCCGATGCGAACGCGCCGCTTCAGGCTTTCGGACTCTTCGTCGGAGGTTCCGGTCTGCGACTTGATGGCCTGCGTCAGGCTGGCTCCCGCGATGGGGATGCTGCGGGTCAGGGCGAAGCGCCCTCCGGAGACGATGTTCAGGTCCGTATGCCCCGCGCCCATGTCCACCAGCGCCACGGACTCCCCCTGGAGCGCAGGATCGGTGGAGAACTCTACCAGGGAGCGCATCAAGGCGAACGCCTCCACATCCACCACCAGCGGTTCAAGCCCCACCTCCTCGAGGACGGCCACCCGCGATTCCACAAGGTCTGCCGGGGCGGCGACGAGCATGATCTGCATCTGCCCCCCGTCGCCCTCTGTGTCCACGATCTCGAATTCCACCAGGCTGTCGTCGATGCCGGTGGAGATGTATTTGGCGGCCTCGAAGCGGATGGACTTGCGCAGGACCGCCTCGGACATTCTGGGGACCTGCACGTGGCGGACCAGGACCTGCGAGCCGGAGACGGCCGCCACCGCCCCGCGGGCGTGGATCTCCGCTCCGCGGAGGGCGTTTCGGACGGCCGCCGCGACGGCCGGCACGTCGGTGATCATTCCGTCGTGGCAGCTCTCGGGCGGGGTGGGCTGCAGGACGGCCCGCGCCGCCTGCCAGCCGCCTCCCGGAGCCGCCTCCAGCTCCATGATCTTGATGGAGCTGCTGCCGATGTCGATGCCGATGACGCGGTCCTTGCCGAACAGGTGCGGAAGTGCCACTGCGCTCTCTCCTGTGCCGTGTCCCCCCGGGCGCGGCAAGGCCACCATCCGCGGCTCCGGGGTCAAGCGCCGCCCTTCGCGGGCGGGACTCAGCCATAAAGAGTATCGGTTCCGTGGAGGAGAACTTGAGACCCCTCTGCGGTCGACGCGCGCGCCGGGCGTGGGTTTGCGGGCGGGCCGGGCCCGGACGCGGAAACCTTCCCGGCCCGAACGCGTAGTAATATAAGGAAGGGCGGATGGTCCGGGGCCGCCCTGTGGTATAATGAAAGTTGCCGGGGTGGCCTGTGGCCGCGCCCGGCTGCTTCTGATCTCCTCGTGGGGGCGAAAGGTCTCGACAGGGAGCTTTGAAGCGCGGTTTGCGAGCCGAGGCGCCGCTGGCCTCGTAAAAAGCGGCAAAACAATAAACGCGAACAGCAACTACAGCTACGCGCTCGCTGCCTGATTCCGGTCAGGCCAGCGTGAAAGCTGCTCTGATGTAGCAGCCGTCCGCCCGCTCCCCGCCGGCGGGGGCGGAGCCGGGCGTCGACTTGACCGGCTTGCTCCGGAGGGGCGCCTGCCGCCTCCGGGGGACTTTTATCGGTGGGCTGGCCGCGGAGCAGTCCCGTCTGCGGGATAAGCTCCGGGCGAGAAAGAGAACGCAGACTACGCTCGTAGACGGCCGCGCGGTCGGCTTTCTGGACCCGGGTTCGATTCCCGGCGCCTCCACCATTCCGGATGCCCCCGGAGGTATTGGACAAGTTAAGGTCCTTCCGGGGGTTGCGGCTTTCGCGACGGCTGTGATATAGTCGCGTGGCAATCTTCTAGAAAGGAGCCTTCGCGGTGAGTTCCTCTGACGGCAAAGCCAATCTAGCGGAACCTCTGAGTTCGAGCGAACCCGGAGTCAAACAGCGCGTGCCGGTCAGCGCGGTGCTCCTTCCCTCTGTTGCTGCTTCAGGCGACTTGTCCCTCAAGTAGCGCGCCACATCGTCGAAGGCACCTCCCTGACCGCGAGCGTGAAGCGGAAGGGGAGGTACTTCCAGAAATCTCCCTCTGGTTAGAAAGCCGGTTCACTTCCCGGGCGTCACTGCGCCTGCCGCAGTGAGGGAGGGATTCCGGACCGTCTTCCCGTTGCGTTGATTCGGTAGCGAAATCAACGTCGCCCCGCTTCGCGACCCGGGTTGAGCCTGTCGCTGCCGTGGGCAAGCCACGGCATCGGAAAGGAGCAACTATTATGTCGGCGGTCATCTACGTGCACAATTTCTTGCATTTCATCGCGCCTGCGAAGGAGCAGCTGATCCCAATCTCCTCATCTGTCCTGGGAGCGATGGACGCCACATATGCGGCGCGCCTGCTCCTTGTTCTGTTGCTTTGCGGGGCGATCGGTCTGGAGCGGTCCGGACACGAACGGGCGAGCGGGTTTCGTCCCCACATTCTGGTCGGCCTGGGCGCGTGCCTGATGACCATGGCCGGGGCATATGCCACGTTTCCAGGTGGGACCGAGCGGGATCCGATGCGCGTGGCCAGCTATGTCATATCCGGCATCGGGTTTCTGGGCGCAGGCGCAATCCTGCGGCACGGAACCACGGTGCGCGGAATCACGACTGCGGCCAGCCTGTGGGGTGCGGCAGGGCTCGGCGTCGCCGTGGGCGTTGGAATGGGCTGGCTGGCGATCACGGCGACCGCACTGATTTTGTTCACTCTGATTGTGCTGGAGCGCGTCGAGTACCGTCTCGGCCGGGGCGAGGCCGCCAATGACCTCAAACTCTACCTGACTGACGACCACCGTGCGGTCGGCAAGGCGCTCATAGCGCTCGACCGGCTGGGAGTGCCGGTCAAACAGGCTACCGTGGTTCCTGCCCCGGGGGAAACGGCTGTCATGCGCGTGGAGTTGTATCGTCCTTTCAGGCCGGAAGATATGTACACCCTCATTCAGCGCCTTTTGACTATCAAAGCGATCTCCCGTGTAGACGTTGCGGCTCTGGAAGTCGAGGACGCAGACTCGCTGCGTTCCGAAGGACTTTATGAGCAGACCAGATCTCAATCCAATGACGATACTCAAGAGAACCGAGAGGACAGTCTTCAGGATCTGAACCAATCAGACGACGATGACAATGTAATATTGGACAGAGATAAAGCAGAGGAGTTGATCAGCAATGGACGGACAAAATGATAATGCTTTGTCAGAATTAGTCAATTACAGTAAAGACACTGACAACCACGCCATATTGTATCGGAGATTGAGGGACCCGCTATCTATGTGCAATCAAAGCGAGTTCCTCCATTTACCGATGATTTGCGTTTCTAATTACTTTGTATTTTGGAGGAAATATCGTGAAAACGGTAATTCGCAAGAACCACATAAGCATTGAGGCCGCGGTCTCGAACGCTTCAAGAAGGCTTTTAGAGTATTCAAAGCTTTCGCTTCAATCGGCTCTGGAAATGCTGGATACCCGGCAGGAAGGACTGGATTCAAAGGAGGCGTACACGCGGCTGCGAATATATGGTAAGAACGAGATTGCCCATGAGAAAGCGCCCGCGTGGCACGTCCAGCTGGTGCGTGCCTTCATCAATCCGTTCAATGTCGTTCTGATAATTCTCGCTGCCGTTTCTTTCATTCTGGACTACGTTCTGGCAGCACCTGATGACCGCGATCTGAAGGCGGTCGTTATCATTTCAACAATGGTGACCGTCAGCGGCCTGCTGCGTTTTTGGCAGGAGTTCCGTTCAAACCGCGCCGCTGAGCAGCTGAAGCGGATGGTGCGGACGACCGCGACGGTTCAGCGAAGGGACGTTGGGAAACTTGAAATACCACTCGAGGAACTGGTCCCGGGTGACATTGTCCACCTCTCCGCCGGGGATTTGATTCCGGCAGATATCCTGCTGCTGAACACCAAGGACCTGTTCGTAAGTCAGTCCGTCCTGACGGGTGAATCGCTGCCGGTGGAGAAGTATGACGTTCTGGCCGAGGTGGTGGAGAAACGAGCGGCAGCGGAACACCGCGGGTCGAAAAATCCCCTGGAACTGCCCAACATCTGCTTCATGGGGACGAGCGTCGTGAGCGGGTCGGCAATGGGCCTGGTCGTTGCGACGGGTTCGGATACTTACTTCGGCTCCATGTCCAGAAGCCTGATTGGGCACCGGACCGAGACCAGCTTTGATCGTGGGGTCAATCAGGTCAGCTGGGTGCTCATTCGGTTCATGCTGGTCATGGTGCCAGTAATCTTCCTGATTAACGGGCTTCATAAAGGGGACTGGCTGGAAGCGCTTCTGTTCGGCCTTGCTGTGGCCGTTGGCCTGACCCCGGAAATGCTGCCCATGGTGGTGACTGCGAACCTGGCCAAGGGCGCAGTCGAAATGGCCCGTTACAAGACGATCGTCAAACGCCTGAACTCCATCCAGAACTTCGGTGCCATGGATGTGCTGTGCACGGACAAGACCGGCACCCTGACCCAGGATCACGTAGTGCTCGTGCGGTATCTCGATCTGGACGGCCGCGAAGATCTGGAAGTTCTGAGACATGCTTATCTCAACAGTATCTATCAAACGGGACTTCGCAACCTCATTGACGCGGCGATCATTGAGCACGACGACGTCGAAAAGCTCGATCACCCGGAGACGCAATATCGGAAGATTGACGAAATTCCGTTTGATTTTGTCCGTCGCAGAATGTCCGTGGTAGTGGAAAACGGCGATGGGCGCCACAGGATCATCACGAAGGGTGCAGTGGACGAGATGCTTGACATCTGCTCCCACGCCCGCCTCAATGGCGATCGCATTCCGCTCACCCCGGAGATCAGAGATCGAATCAAAGCTGCTTCCAGCGAGCTTAACGATGATGGGCTCCGTGTGCTGCTTGTTGCGCATGCGCTCGTTCCACAGAGGCACAGAGAATACTCCGTGGCGGATGAACGGGACATGACGCTGATAGGCTGCATTGGCTTTCTGGATCCGCCAAAGGAGTCGGCCAGACCTGCGCTTTGCCAGTTGAGAGAGCACGGCGTCGAGGTGATTATCCTGACCGGCGACAACGAGATTGTGACGCGCCGAATCTGCCGCGAGGTGGACCTGCAGGTGAAGGGCATCTTGACCGGCCCTCAGATCGACAGGCTCAACGACGACGAGCTTGGCGAGGCGCTGGAGCGTGTGAATGTGTTCGCCCGAATGACTCCGACGCACAAGTCAAGGGTGATACGCGTTCTCAAGGAAAAAGGACATACGGTTGGTTACCTTGGAGATGGCATCAATGATGCAGCTGCATTGCGTGATTCCGATGTAGGCATCTCAGTGGATACAGCTGCGGACATTGCAAAAGAGGCAGCGGATATCATCTTGCTGGAAAAAAGTCTCCTGGTGTTGGAAGAAGGCGTCGTACGAGGGCGTAAAGTATTCGGCAACATCATGAAATATATCAAGATGACCGCTAGCTCTAACTTTGGAAATGTATTCAGCGTATTGGTGGCTTCGGCGTTTCTGCCATTCCAGCCGATGATGCCATTGCATTTGCTGATTCAGAACCTTCTTTACGATATCTCACAGATTTCTATACCCTGGGACAATGTGGATAAGGAGTTCTTGTCGAAGCCGCGTCGCTGGCACGCATCTGGAATTGCTCGGTTTATGATATGCATTGGACCGATCAGCTCAATATTCGATATAACAACATATCTGCTTATGTGGTACGTATTTAGTGCTAATACACTGGAGGAGCAGGCTTTGTTTCAATCTGGGTGGTTTGTAGAGGGATTGCTGTCTCAGACACTCATCGTTCATATGATACGGACACGCCATATACCGTTTGTGCAGAGTATCGCAGCGACACCTGTTCTCCTGTTGACCGGGACGATAATGGCTATAGGGATTGCCACCCCGTTCACCGTGTTCGGTGCTTCCGTGGGAATGGTGCCGCTCCCTGCAAGCTACTTTCCGTGGCTTGTCGTGACCTTGTTGTCATATGCGGTCCTGACCCAGGTGGTGAAAGTGGCGTACATACGCCGATTTCAGGCGTGGCTTGATTAGCCGCGAGGGGCTGGCGCCCCTTTGGGGGGCGCCGGCCCCTGGGTCTTGCTTACATTCGGACGAAATCGGAAGGGGTGCTCGATACCGCGGGGACGGAAGTCCGGAGCGGGAATCGGGGGATGAAGCAGCCTCCGTTGGGCCTGGATGTGGGTGAGTTGCCACGATTTGCGTATCGGTGTTTTGTGGCTGCTGGGCCGGGGGGCCGGTCGTGGTCGGAGGGCATGCTCGCCCTACGTCCGCGTTTTGCAGTTTTTAGGGGAGAAGATGTCGTAATGGTGTGCAGGGAGCAGCTCTGGGTATTTGCGTGGCTGATCTTATTGGTCGTGCCGTCTTCCTCGGTCCTGGGCGCCCCGTCCGGGCTGAATGTAATTCCGACGGCCGATGTTCTTGACAGAGGTGTCGTAAGTCTAGAGATGGAGGCCGCCGGCTCCGGCGATCCGTTCGGCAGGGGATGGGACGGTTTCATGCTGTTCCAGGTTGGCGTCGGACATGGTGTGGAGATCGGGTTTGATAGCACGGTGCGCGGCGGGGCCGATAATTTGCTGAATGCCAAGTGTTGCGTTCTTTCTGAGGAGGGTTGGGCGCCGGCTCTGGCGGTCGGAATACAGGCGGTAACTGGAAGGGATAGGCCGGAGCCGTATGTCGTGGCAACGAGGTCTGTCGGGGAATCCCGGTTCCACGGTGGGGTCATCGATCTGCAGGGCAAGGCCAGATGGATGGCAGGTATGGATTACCGGTTAGCAAAGGCTGTCACATTTCAGGTGGATTACGTCAGTGGCAGCGGGAATCAAGCCACTGTTGGTCTCTGCGTGGACCTCACGGAGGGTCTGTCGCTGACCGCTGCGTCCAGCTGGAACAATGCGGATAAGGGAGACAGGGGTTACGTATTGAACGTTGCGTACCAGCCAAGTCTGAAATGGTGACGGGGAAGCAACGCTCAGATGCTTTTCAACGTAGAAACTGCGAGTGGAACGCGCTCAGCACGGGGCTTAGCCCGGAGAACGGCCAACCGGGCGGGGGGTCGGATGTTGAAGCTCAACGGTATCGCAGCACGCGCAGGGTCCGCGGGGAGGACGGGGCTGCTGTCCGTTTGTCTGTGGGTGCTCAGTGTGGCGGCGATGTATCCGGCACCGGCTGATCCTCCCTGCATCGAGGTGGATGGCAGGCCGTTCTTCGTGATCGGATGCTACGACTACCCGGGCGGAGATGATCTCGGCTTCGAGCACCTGAAGGAGATGGCGGACTCGGGGATCAACACGGTCCACTGGGCGCTGCGGTGCTTTCCGGAAGCCTATCCGAACCAGCCGCGGGATTTCACCCTGGAGGACCTGAACAACGCTCACAGGCTGGGTCTCAAGGTCGTCGCCGCGCTCAACTCGGTCCCTCCCTGGACGGAAGCCGACATCACGAAAAACTGGGGAAGCGATCCCGCAATGTTTCGCGAGGGGAGCGACCTGCACAAAGCCCTGCTCAGGATCAAAGACCACCCCGCCCTCCTGATGTACGAGACCATGGACGAGCCTCTGGGATGCCGCGTGATGGACAACCGGCCCACATGGCCCTCTCTGGAGACGCTTCAGGAGTGCTACCGGTTTGTCCGGTCCGTGGATCCCCGGCATCCCGTGTGGTGCAACGAGGTCGCCTGGTTCTGGTGCAAAGACAGGCTGTCGATGGAGCAGTTCAGGGAGTGGAGCAGGATCTGCGATGTCTACTCGCAGGACGACTACCCCGTGGGAGGCCCTCCGTATCCATACTGTCCGCTCTTTGTCATCGCCGAGGACCTTGCAGCGATGATGAAGATCGTGGACGACGGGTCCGGCCCGGCGAAGCCCCTGATGATGGTCCTTCAGGGTCAGGGCAGGAACATGATGGCCTCGGACAGGCCGGAGATCCACGGCAGGAACCCGAACCGCATCGAGACCCGCTACGTCGCCTACTCAAGCATTGTCCACGGCGCGAAGGGCATCTGGTGGTGGGGGACGCGGGACCTTGTGCCGCTGCGCGACGCCAGGGGACGGCTGACCTCCAACGGGGAGTTCTGGGAGATCATCAAGCTCGTGTCGCGCGAGATCTCGGCGCTGAAGGATTTCTATGTCACCGCACGCCTCCCCGGCGCCGTGGCCGTGAGCGACGGGAGGCTGGATGCCGCGATGTTCCGGCACGACGGCGCGAGCGTGCTGATTGTCGCCAATCGATCTGACCAGACGGTCACGCAGGCCCGGATCAGGGTCCTGGACGGAGGATGGAAGCCGCCCGGGGACGGGTCTGTCCGCGTGCTGTTCGAGCGGCGCCGGGTTCCGGCAGGGGAAAAAGAGGGTGCTCTCTCCTGGGAAGATACGTTTGCCCCGTGGGACGTGCACGTATACACGGACCGCCCCGACATTTGCCGCGAGTGGTGAGGGGAGCGGTCACTGCCTGGCCAGTGGAACCAGCTGTCCTGCGGCCGTCTTCGTCTTTCCCGGGCTGCGCGGGGCAGAAGCCAGGGCCGGGTGTGGAGCCTGGGAGCTGTGAAGTCAGACGCTAACGTGCCGGAGAGCCCACCTCCACAGGCCAGGCTCGTCCGTTCTGCAGCCGCAGCGTGTGGCACCACGCGCCGATGTGTGCCCGCGTTGCTGGAGTCATCTTTCGCCTGACCGGGCCAGGGCACCGATAGACCGGCGTGTCGGGGTTCCCCGGGCGGTTGGATCGAGCCGGGCCACGTCCCTCCAGTTTGTCGGGTTGAGGCCAGGCGACAGATAGTCCAGCTTCGTTTATCCCGGCATTGCCGGAACCTGCCGCCGTTGGTGGCTCCGGTGCTGGAGTCACGTGGCCGACGCAGTCGGAATCATCATCCTCTGCCAGACTCCAGGAAAGGGAGGAGGGGCGGAGGGCGTCGTCGAAGTTCAGGTTATCAGCTAGTTATATATGGATCGGGAGAGTGCACCGCCCGGTTAGGGAACCGCAGGGTTTCCGTGGCAGGGGACGGCACGTGGGAGCCGTCAGAGGGGTAGCCCCGGCCAACCGGGACGATGCCGGCCTCCGGCTGGCTATGAGCGAATGTCCCGTCCCCGGGAGCCCGGAAAGCAGCAGCCCGCTATCTCGTCGCGAAAGGATGGGGAAATGCGCCTCGGTTGTGTTTGCCTTCTGAGTCATCTCAGTCTTCTGTGTCTGATTTACGGCTACCTTGGCGAGGCCGCCGCGGCCGGCGTCGTGCGGTGGATCGACGCGACCGCTGCGATATCCCCTTTGTACCGGCCGGACGAAGCGTTCAAGTATGCCAAGAACGGCACCATCTGCAGCCCGGATCGGCGACTCTCGCTGGAACTGAAGACGGGCGGCAAGACCGGAAGTGCGGTCTGGTGGAAAGTGACAGAAGGAACGGATCCTTCCGGCTGGGCGGCCTGCAGGATCGCTTTCCCTGAGCCAGCCGCGGGCAAGCTGGCCGGGCTGAGATTCTCCCTCGTAAGCCCGGTCGAACGGGAGGTGAAGCTGGTCCTCTACAGGGGGCTGAACGGCCCGAACTTCTACGAGGCTCAAGCCGTCGGATCGGTCAGACGCAGCCTCTCGCCGGGTATCAACGAGTTCGATTTCCGCTTCTCCGAAACGGGTGCGGCAGAAGCGGAATCGAGCCAGGGCATAGGGATAGTCATCGAAAACGACAGGGATGCGGTCGAAATCGGCATTCGCCGGATCGACCTCCTGTTCCGGGACGAAACCAGCGCCGGGGAGTTTGAGCGCGCTCCCGTCCGGACCTCCGTCGAAATCCTGAGGTCCCGCGGAATCGATCTGACCGGCCTGGAAGGCCGATTGACGGCCGCACAGCTGGATGCAAGATGCTGGACCGCCTTTCACCTGCTGGCGATCGGAGAGCAGATCGGCTACTGGAAGCGGCTCGCGCGGGCCCGCGGCCTGGTCGACCGGGAGTCAGCGCGGCTCGAAACACGGAGGCAGACCCTGGTCTCATCGCTCACCGGCGGAGAGGACGCGGCGCCGGAAGTGGACCGGCTTCAGCGGGCGGTCGATGCGTTTGTAGATTCCGTGCGGGGGAGGATTCAGGCAAGCCGCCGCCGCTTCTACCTGGGGGAGGACAAGCGGTTCCACTATCCGGACGGGCGGCCCTTCAGGATGCTCGGCCCGTATTTGTTCAGACTCGACTCACCCCGCAGAGAGCATCCGGCCGTAACGGAATGGGACATCCGCTACCTCGCCGCACTCGGATTCACCGGAATACGCCTCGCCATACAGTGGCATATTCTGGAGCCCGAAAGGGGCCGGTTCCAGCAATGGTATCTTGAGCAACTGAAAGATGTGGTCCGTCTGTGCGAGAGATACGGTCTGGGCGTCAGCGTCGATCTCCATTTTCGGCGGCCCTCCTGGTTCCTGAAGGCCGAGGGAGAGTATGCCCTTCCTGAAGGAGCCGTTCCGACCGGAGGCGAGGCATATCACTGGCCCGAAGCCCTGGTATCCACGTGGACGAACCTGGCGAAGGAGCTTGCGCAGCTGCCGAATGTTGTGGCCTGGGAGGTGCCGCTCAACGAACCCATGCTCGTGTCCGGGCCCAGAGGCATCTCGCCGTACCCCTGGCTCGTCCGCTCGTGGAATCAGTGGCTCAGGCAGAAGTACGGCTCCCGGGAGAGGCTCCGCGAAGCTTGGGACTGCGCGGAAGGCAGAGAAGTCTACGGCCTGCAGCCTGACGAATCATGGGACGACAACTCCATTCGCTGGATGATCGTCGAAGAGAAGCCTGACGTTCAGGCCAACTACCGGAACAATCCCCGGCTGTGGGACCATCTCCGATGGACCGCGCATCTTCAGTCCACGGTCACGGCCCGGATCATGAAAGGGATTCGGCTGAGTGTCCCTGGCGCGGTCGGGATGATGCACCGCACCATCGGAGACCACTGGGACGGAAGCCCCGTTCCGCTCAACTACACTGCGATCGAGACGCTGAGGGGTGAGCACGTGATGCCCGGGACGCATTACGGGATAGCCGGGCTGAGCGCGCTCAGGGCGGCCTCTCAGACCTACGCCTCGTATGACACCGAGCAGCACGTTCGGAACGAGGAGAAAGCGGTCAGGAGGCACGTAGAGCTGGGCCTGGGACTCTGCCCCTTCTGGTTCTCGTCATACGGGTATCCGCACGAGATCATGCTGGCGGATGATTACGGCCACATCCATCCCGGGGCGGCCTATCTGCCGAAGCTTTCGGCCTGGCTGAGGGAGCACTGGCCGCCGGACCGCAGGGACGAGGGCAAAGCGGCCGTCGCTGTGGTCCTCTCGACCCGGATGCACGCGATCAACCAGGAAAGGCTGGGCAATCTCCTCGAGCTCCTGGAGGAGTATGGATGCCCGGTGGGCGTGTTCAACGGCCTGGAGGTCGTGCAGCGTCCTGAACTGCTGGCGGACTACGATGCTGTGATCACTCATTCGGGCTACATGGACGTCGAGCTGCTCGGCGTTCTGCAGGAGAGATACCGGGGTGCGGTCCTGCTTCACGGTTCTCTGGAGCGGGACGCTCTGGCCCGGGGCCCGGAGAACGGCCTGTGCGCCGAGATGGTCCGGAGAGGTGTGCTCCTGAGAAACACCGCCGTCCGGCGGCTGCCAGAAAGGGGGGATGAGCGAATGGACCTTTCCGGGGAGTGGGCCTTCCGGCACCTGGGCGACGCGGCCGTTCCCGGCCCGCCCCCGTCCGGGCCGGTGGATCCTGACTGGCGGCCAATCCCTGTTCCCGGGATGTGGGCCGGCGCCGGATTCCTGCCGTTCACCGCGGCCCGGAATGTGGTGGGCTACGGTTGGTACCGGAAGGACGTCGAGATTCCGGCGGAGTGGAAAGATCGCTCCCTCCGGCTTGTGTTCGGCGCCATCGACGACTACGACTGGGTCTATGTCAATGGAAGACTGGTCGGATGCACCGATGAACGGGCGACGGAGTCGTGGGTCAAACGCAGGGTGTATCCCGTTCCGCGCGAGCTTGTGAACTTCGGCGGGAAAAACGAGGTCGCGGTGCTCGTCCGGAACGTCGCGGGGGACGGCGGCATTTCCACGGGGCCGGTGGAGCTGGTCGCCGGGACGCAGTGGCTGCTGCGCGGCGCGGGAGTGGACGGGCTGGAGCTGTTCGCCGGCCCCGGGGAGACGTTCATTCCTCCTGAAAGCCTTGCTGGGGATGCCCGTGTCGTATTCTCAGCCGGTTCGGGTGAGGTGACCGCGCCAGCGCTGGTCAGACAGGGCCGCTGGCTCTGGTGGATCTCGGACTCGGAATGGGGGAGCAGCGAAGCGGAGAGGCAGGTGCTGCGCGCGCTCCTCTCTCAGGCCGGGCCCGGGAGGGGGCGGTAACCTGTCGGGGGGAGTGCGTTCCCGGCCCGGACAGAGCGGGCTTCCCGGTGTTTTCCTCCTCGAGATGCCCGCTACAGTCAGCCGCGCTTTTCTGGCATAACTTATGCCGGAGACGATCGCTCTGACGGAGGTTTCCGGCCGTGTGGCTGATTGCGCATCGATGGACCCCGCGTGTCCTTGCGTTTTTCGTCCTGGCAGCTCTGCCTCTTCTGGCGGCGGCGCCGGCCTCGGGGGAGCGCCGTTCGCGCTTCGAGGCGGCCTCCGGGCCGTCTGACGCCCGCAATGCCCGGCTCGGGGCGCTTTCGGACCCGGGCGCCCCCGGGGGAGCCTTTCTGGGCATCCAGGTCAGGGATGCTCCGGGAAGCGCCGGGGGCGCGCTCGTAGCGGCGGTGGTTCCTGGCGCTCCCGGCGACCAGGCCGGGGTCAGGGAGGGGGACATCATCGTCTCGCTGTTCGGCACGCCGGTGACGGGCGCCGCACAGTTCGCACGGGCCGCATCGGCGCTCCAGGTGGGGCTTCCGTATCCGCTGGAGGTGATCCGGGGGGAGGCCAGACTGACCCTCACTGTGCGCCCGGCGGCCCGGCCGTCGCGGTTTGCGGCTCCTTCACCGGGAGGGCAGCAGCCCGGGCAGCGGCCGTCGCCCCCGCCGCGCAGGGGGCCGCTGGACATCAACGTCCTGAAATACGCGTTCATCGAACCCGCCACGGGGGATGTCACCTTCGTGGGCCGGTACGACCCGCAGTTCGACACCGGCCCCATCCCGTACGCCGACCTCTTCGAGGAGGCCCTGCAGCATCCGTATCCCGCTTTCTCGCTCGACCCGACGCCGCAGTCGGAGAAGACCTTCCAGGAGGCGGACCGGAAGCTGGCGGAGGAGTTCAAACGGATGAAGACCTCTCCGGAGTATGCCGACCAGTGGAGCCGGAAGGTCTTCGATCTGCTGCTGAACGGCCCCGGATTCGAGGCGGACCGGAAGCGGCTGCTGGACAGAGTAAGCCGGGTGATGGGCATCAGCGCAGCCGAATGCCAGCGGATGTATGCCGCGGCGACGGGCAAGCTCGACATTCCGGCCACCGAGTTCATGGCGCTTGCCAGCAAGATGCTTGCCGGCCTGGGCTATGACCGCGCCGCCCGGGCACTGGGAGTTCTGTCGAAGGGAGGGGCCCCCGACGCGCTCGTTTTCGGGATGTGCAAGGAGCTGGACCTGCTTCCCCAGTACGAGAAGCTGGTGCTGCGCGGGCTGGACCCTCAGAGCTTTCACAACGAGTCCATCATCCTGGCGATCTCGGAGGTGTGCCGGAGCTTCGGCGCCTCCGAGTCGCGGATGCAGGAGATCATTGACGGCGTCCGCGCAGGACGCCGCTCGGTGAACGACCTGATCGACTACATGAGCTCTCTCATGTCGGAATCCATCTCCAGCCGTTACGGCGCTGCAATGCTGAACGGTGTCGTGCTGGGGCCGGAGATTCTGTCCCGCCTCTTCGGCTTGCCGGCGCCCCGCGTGCAGCTCGTGTTCAAGGACGTGCCGCCAGATTCGCTCCTCGGCGAGGTTCTGTTCCGGGCCGATTACGCCCTGAAAAGCATCAGCTCCTATCCCGATGCGCGGGAGGTCTTCCCGGAGCACCTCACTTCGCAGGAGTATCTGTGGATGCGGGAGGATCGGTCCGGGGTCTCCGTTCCCTCCTCCGCCGGCGGCGGGATGGGCTGCACTCTGGTTCCATCGGGTGTGCAGCTGACGATGTCGCCGGACGGGTCGGTGGTCGCGTTCGGGGATTCGAAGATCAGAGTGGATGGCTGGCTGAGGCAGCTCTTCGGGATCAAGGATGACAGCCTCGTTTCGTTCCTCCGCGAGATGTGCGCAGGATACGGCGCCTTCCTGACGGAGAACTACGCGGCTTACGCCCGGTTCCGTCCGGAGCTGCACACGCTCTCGGAGGCTGCAAAGGTGCTCGCACTGGCCCGCTCGGTCCGGGAGTCTGGCAGGCGAGTCCGCGCGCCCGGCGCGACGGGACGGAAGGTGTCGCTTCCGCGCGAGACGGAAGGCTTCTGGACTGCGGTGTTCCACGTAACTGGCCAGAGCGCTTCCCTGACGTTTGTTCAGGAGGGCGGAGCGGATTTCTCGCGGCAGTCCGGGGATTCCTGGATCGCCCGGCAGACCGATCCCGCCGTCATCACCGATGTCACGCGGCAGCTGGCGGCCAGCGCGGCGTTCGCCGAAAC
>Ga0308389_1000047_pt1 | contig 98084 bp, 82 predicted proteins | sample Hotspr2Sample148_FD_202362 | JGI IMG/M metagenome (GOLD analysis project Ga0308389, IMG submission 202362) | Hot spring phototrophic mat microbial communities from Mushroom Spring, Yellowstone National Park, Wyoming, United States - 20040719_148 ... | reverse complement strand
AAAAACTAGTGAGTTTGATCCTGGCTCAGAGTGAACGCTGGCGGCGTGCCTAAGACATGCAAGTCGTACGAGAAAGGGGCTTCGGCCCTGAGTAAAGTGGCGCAAGGGTGAGTAATAGTTAGGTAACGTACCGTCTCGCTGGGGATAACTAGGGGAAACCTTAGCTAATACCGAATAGTATGCTGAGGCGAATGCCGATGCAGTAAAGCCATTAGGCGCGGGACGATCGGCCTAACTCCTATCAGCTAGTTGGTAGGGTAACGGCCTACCAAGGCTATGACGGGTAGCTGGTCTGAGAGGATGGTCAGCCACACTGGCACTGAGACACGGGCCAGACTCCTACGGGAGGCAGCAGTTAGGAATCTTGCGCAATGGGCGAAAGCCTGACGCAGCGACGCCGCGTGAGGGAAGAAGGCCTTCGGGCTGTAAACCTCTTTCGGCAGGGAACACTAAAGATAGTACCTGCAGAAGAAGCCCCGGCTAACTACGTGCCAGCAGCCGCGGTAAAACGTAGGGGGCAAGCGTTACTCGGAATGACTGGGCGTAAAGGGTGTGTAGGCGGCTTCCTAAGTCTGATGTGAAAGCCCTAGACTCAATCTAGGAACTGCATCGGATACTGGGTTGCTAGAGTGCCAGAGGGGGGAACGGAATTCCCGGTGTAGAGGTGAAATTCGTAGATATCGGGAGGAACACCGAAGGCGAAGGCGGTTCCCTGGCTGGTTACTGACGCTGAGACACGAAAGCGTGGGGAGCAAACAGGATTAGATACCCTGGTAGTCCACGCCCTAAACGATCACCACTAGATGTCGGGCTACTTTATCGGCTCGGTGTCGAAGCTAACGCGTTAAGTGGTGCGCCTGGGGATTACGGCCGCAAGGCTAAAACTCAAAGGAATTGACGGGGGCCCGCACAAGCAGTGGATTATGTGGTTTAATTCGATGCAACGCGAAGAACCTTACCTGGGCTTGACATTACCACGCATAGCCGTGAAAGCGGTGAAATCCCTTCGGGGACGTGGTAACAGGTGCTGCATGGCTGTCGTCAGCTCGTGTCGTGAGATGTTGGGTTAAGTCCCGCAACGAGCGCAACCCCTGTCGTTAGTTGCCAGCATTAAGTTGGGCACTCTAACGAGACCGCTTGCCGTTGAGGCAGAGGAAGGAGGGGATGACGTCAAGTCAGCATGGCCCTTATGTCCAGGGCTACACACGTAATACAATGGCCAGTACAGAGCGTTCCGAAACCGCGAGGTGGAGGCAATCGCAGAAAACTGGTCGTAGTTCGGATTGCAGTCTGCAACTCGACTGCATGAAGCCGGAATTGCTAGTAATCGCGGATCAGCGAAGCCGCGGTGAATACGTTCTCGGGCCTTGTACACACCGCCCGTCACGCTATGGGAGTTTGTTCTACTTGAAGACATCTAGCTAGCTCGCAAGAGAGGCAGATGTTGATGGTAGGGCAAATGACTGGGGCGAAGTCGTAACAAGGTAGCAGTACCGGAAGGTGCGGCTGGATTACCTCCTTTACCGTTTTTTAGGCGCTTTAAAGCGGCTAGAAGCAGTTAGCTTTTTTTACAGTGTAATTTAAAAAACTTAGCTAACTGTGGTTAAGGTTGTTTGGAGACAGGCTCTTAGCTTCTTCTGAGTGAAGCTAATCCTGAAACAAAAAACAACACACCAACGGGAAAGATAAAGCAGAAAACGCTTGCCTGCCCTTTCACCTTATCTTCTAGTCCACCTAATCTTTTATTCCAGAGTCTATCAAAATAATAGGAATCATAAGGAAAATAGTGAAAAACAAAGAAATTAAAAATTGTTTAACCAGGAGCTACAATCAAGGGACAGTGGCATGATCTTGGAGAGGGAGTCTCGGATCAAGGACATCAATTTCAGGTCAGGAAATCTCGGTACTTAAGGGCTTTTTAACTTTTTTTAACTTACTTTGCTTCTTAACTTACTTTGCTTCCCTTGCTTCAACCTGAAGCCTTCAAACAACAGTAAACTCGCTATCTGCAACTTACTAGCAAGAAACTCCTGTCTAAACTTAGTCCAGTCAACTTCTCGGAGCTAGCTTTTTAAATTATTTTGACTTAAAAATCTGTAATTTACGATAAACTTCGAGAAATTAAAATAAAGATGCACAGGGGACTTAATGAAAGAAACACCCTCAATAATTTTGATAAACAGATTTTTACTACTGCTGGATACTTGATTTCCTAGTAAATATTTGTTGCGTTACTCCTTAAGAGAACCCATAGCAGTTTCAACCTCTTGAAGCAGCCCTAGCTAATATGAGTTTATCTATCGACTTCTAAACAGTAGATAGAGTACAGTACATTACTGGATCAGGCCTTTTAAAGAGATCATACACCCTCTAAAAAAAAGTAAGGCACTAACTAACATAACAGCATTTTCTTAAACAAGTCAAAATTATCTTGATCACTACATCGAGAGGCTACTACACCAGAGCGAAGAGTTCCTCAAAATTCCACTGCAAAAGTCTTCTAGAGACAGCTCAACGCCATTTTTTAGGATAGAACAACCATTACCATACCTGCTAATTAACGTTTACGAAACCGCCTTGAGAAAAGAGAATATTCACGAAATTCACGATACAACCTTACAAAAATAGATACTACTCCGATAGTTATCGCAAGCAGCCCTGCGGTTAAAATCTTTTCACCCTTTTTCTTAGGTTCCTCATAAAATTTTGAAACAAGTTGTCTAAATTTATCTTGCTCTCTTGACTGATTTCGAACTTTTAATTGCTTCACTCCCGGCTCAACTTGTCTGACACTCAGTGCTCCGCTGAAGTCTTTAGTCGCATTAAGTTTTTGATAAACATCGTCAGGAACACGAAACATTAAATAAGGGTTCTCTCGGGTAAGAATTTCCGCACCTGATACATTTCTTAAATCCCCCAATGGTGTGATAAACGCTTCTAAACCGATCTCCTTAATTTCTTCCCTCACCCCAGGTTCTAGCCGCACAGGAGGTCGATTCTCATCGTATTGCCCCACCCAAACTACTTCAGCTTGCCTTGCGTAATAAGATCCATCTCGAGGATCACGTAATAGCAAAGCTGCAAAACCAGCTTCCTCAAGGGCTTCAGCTGTCGATTCACTGACTCGAGTAGCCCGCCACTCACTCTCCCTCAATAATCTTTCTTTTTCCTCAGCCCGCTGTAGCGACTGATCCATTATGACTGCCCCATAAAAAGAAATACAAAATCCCGTAAGGATGACTAAGTTGCTAAGTTTTAAGTCAAGGTCAGCTAAGCATCCCTTTCTCTGCTTCTTTAGTCTCTCTTCTTAAATACATGCTGGTGTACCTTCTAAGAATAACAAGAATATAAGGAGATTCTGCATTAAATTTGTTACCTAATTAGAATGTTGATCTAAACAATCTATTTGCAACTAGCAAAGACGTATTAGTAACGGCCTCTTAAAATTAGGTAGAACGCAATTTATGATATTATATGGTGAGCTCAGCGTTAATAATTAAGAGGGGTATCAAACTCATGAACAAAAACCGAAAAAATTCGCTACCTTACCCAAAGAAAAATTTAAGCTTTAATTGCATCACCTACAATCAGTCCTTTAAGGCTCTTGTATGTGTGGACCTCATTTACTATCCCTGCTGAATTAGTCGAATTTCAAACTCAATTTAAATCTAACAAGTAACACTAGTTTTCAATACTCGATCACTTTAACTTTTGCTCTTTTCTCAAGTTGATACGGAAGACTATCTATAAAACGCTTCAAGAAAGCTAGCCAATCACGGACGACCAATCTTTGTCCAGGACCTAAATTATCAAGCTTGAGCACAAGATGGCTTCTATCTGAGAAATTATTTCTCGGGAAAACAGCACTCTTGCAATCCCAAAAAAGTGAACAGGAGTCGATAAAGAATAGCGTACAGTTATCTTCAATTTGTTCAGATCCTTCGTCTACACCTCTCGAGCTGACTTCTCGCCTTTTTGCGTGCAAAACCAGCAATCTTTCAGATGAGACCTTACTGTCACCTATCTGCTCGCATAAAACCAACATGAACTCAGGTGAACCAACCACACGATTTTGTTGCTCTGTGTTGACCCCGTCACCTTTGACAATTAGGTAACCAATAGGTCGAACATGGGTATAGGGCAACTCCACACCATCTAATGTTCCCAGCTGCAAATCGGGTTTAAATCCAAAAAACATCAAAGCATCTTTTTGATTAGTGTTTTCTAGTAATTGCTCACTTCTGTCAAAAGTTAAATTTCTAATGTTGGGTCCCAAAACGAAAGTTACGAAACCGCCTTTCTGGTCATCGAAATAACACGGAGTCTGCTCAGAGGTCTCTTTGAAACCAATTTCCTTAAATGGTCCCAACAAATTGTCTTTCAAGATCTGTCTATCTTGCTGATCGAGCTGGATGAGCGATTTACACGATCTCTGTACCTTGCTGATCTGATCGGTTACTGCCTCTAAAGCTTCGGATCTTGTTTCAGGGAGGACACAATTGCCCACATAACACCAAACATCCTCTGAACTTGATTTATTATTTTGAAGCTGAAGCAATGTTACTTGCTTATTATTAATTTTACAACAAATACAAAAATAAAAAGGCTTGCTCTAATTTCAACACAGCGCGCCATGCGAAGGCTTTGCAAAGATTTAATGAAAATGCAAAAAACATCAAACTGCTTCGCCCTTGGGCTTGCCTTTTATAGGGCGTATTTCTCAATTCAGTTAAACTTGCTTTAATCTAATTTTAAGAGTCTTGAACACAATTTTTTACTCGAAATTTTCAGACCTCGCTAACTTCAGTCGGAAAGAATTCAAGTTATTTTAAAACTAACTCCAAAACCCTCCGCTTAATCTTAAATCTCTAAATAATTTGCTGTGTAAGTTCTCTGCGTCTTGTAATTTGCAAAAATTCTTTGTTGTTTCGTTGGTCTTAAGCTAAAGCTTCGGAAGCCAGTTTAACTAGCGAGTAAGAGAGAAAACACTCGTTGGGGATTTTGTCGAGTAATCATACACGCAGCAAAACAGCAACAATAATGCGTCCATGCAAGCAACTGCAAGCGTGTCTGAATTCACTGTTTTACTTCCCACTTCGAAAGCTTCAACCTTCTCCTTAAGCCTGTCTCGCAAATTTTTTGCAGAAACACTCAATAAAGCCTCACCTCGCATGAAGCTTGCTGTCGAAAGGCTAATGTCCAGCTTTATTTCGCTATTGTCACCTTTGACCCATTGCTCAATTTGCAATCTCGATCCTCCCCCCTTTTGGTTAAATTTTTTTAGACTCGTTAAGATTATAGGAGAGCTAAAAATTTCAACCCCTTGAGATGTTGATTTATAAGGCAAGCAAAAAAAGTGAGCTGTCAGGAAATTTCCGGCAAACTGATCTAACACCAGAATGCCCACAGGACTCAAATTACTGGCGAAATTAAGCTCTTTCAGATTAGGCTTTGATTTTTCTTGTAAAGTTTCACTTTGCCCAGACTTTCTTTGCGGCAGCATTAGACTGCTAATCAACCAATTTTCTGTCACACAAGTTAACACCTCTGTGGTGTAGTTAGTACCCCTGATAACTTGCGGGCAAAGACTAGGTGATGAAACTGCTTCTTCAATTTTTCGCGCTTGGGCTAAACTAGCTTCGCATAATATTAGAGCTCTAGACAAATCTTCGGCACTAAGCCTGGATTGCTGCACACTATCGCAATCTAATACTTGAGCTAACTCAAAACCTGAAGAAGCTAGTACGACATCTTTACCCGCAAAAAAGCAACCAGCCCGTTGAAACTCTAAAAAAAGATACTCCAAAAGTGACCCACCTTTAGTCTGTTCATGGTGACTTTGCTTAGTTGAATTCCGCTCTACTCTGTCATCACCTGCACTTTCGCGCCCGTCTAAAAGTCTCGCATTCATAAAAACCTGAAGCACCGAAGCTTTTAGAGATTCTGATAACCGTGAAACCTTAACAGTAATCTGGCTTTGTTGAGGGACCAGGCTCAAGCTGGCGCTCATCTTAAATCTAGATTAGCACACTTCAAAACTTTAAGTAATTTTGTAGGCTATAAAATAAAAGGTTTGATGGCCAAAATTTGATTTTTCGCTTGAGGCCTCTTACAATATTCTTGAATGGCAACTAAAGCAAAATCGGCTGAAACAAAAAGCAAAAAGAAAAAACAGGCTCCAGCTACCGGCCTCGTCCATATTTTTTCCTCTTTTAATAACACAATCGTTACATTCACGGATCTTGCAGGAAATGCGATTTGCTCTGCCAGTGCAGGTTCCTGCGGATTTAAGGGGACTCGAAAGGGAACACCATTCGCTGCACAGGTTGCAGGGCAGCGTGCATCCGAAAAAGCAAAAGAGCTTGGAGTTAAAACTGTTGGGATATTTCTTAAAGGTGTAGGGTTCGGGAGGGAAACTGCTGTTAGAGCTATTCAGCAAAGTGGTCTAAAAATAACTTTCATCAGAGATGTAACGCCCGTTCCTCACAACGGCTGCCGCCCAAGAAAAACAAGGAGAGTTTAGCGTAACTGCTTACGATGTTTTTTTCGCGAGAGATGGAAAAAAGTAATCTTGAGCGCCGCGGCTAAGCTCTTAGGGGAAGAAAAGTATTTTACCTTAAGTAAAATTTAAATTTGAAAAAATTGAACCGCTAACTTCAATCTAATACCTAAATACTAGTTATAGAGTTGAAGTTTTGGTTTTGAATAACCTCACTGCACGCTATATTAAACAAATGTATGTTACAAAGCAAAATTGTATCTAGCTCTTCTGAGTGTAAACGGATATTTAAAGTTAAATTAGAAAGCTTGAGACAAATACTCGGATGGCTGATCGTTAAAACCATCTAGCCCATATAGCTTAATTATCACACTTTGAAAAGCTGCATAAACAGATCGCCACGGCTAGGGGATTAGCTCTGAGAGCTTAACCCATGAACTGCTAAAACCTTGTGGATTTACTCCCCCTAACTATGTTCAGTTTCATAAATTGGCTAATTCAAACGATTAAATAACCTGTCTCAAAGGAAAAGCCCCAATAAAACAACTTTATTATCCGTTCTAAAAACCTTAAAAACCTGGTTATTCTTGACTAAAGCTACCAAGCGCTTACAATAAAGAGCTAGTACCAACTTTTAAATGTTTGAGTATCAACCCAAAAATCACAAGCACGTCCTCAGGCAGATCCTCTCTGAGGATCCAATATTAATAGAGAGTGTCAAGCAGTACAATATGCGTGGCGTTGAGTGTTGGGCTATTTTTTTAAACGAGCTTGGTTGGTGGAGCTCTTCACTAGACGATGTTAGAGCTAAAGTTGATCAAGAGTTCTTAACTTACTATTATCTTGTGACTGAGTGCCGAGACTTTGTGATTGAAAAATTGCACCGACGTCAAAAACATGAACATCCTGAGATATTTATGGAGGCGATTTTGAGCTTTTTAGGAGGAAAAGGCTTTGAGTATAGGGAGCATGCATCTTTTTTAGACCTTTTTTCAGAAAATCCTTCTCTTAGATCCGGAACATATGTAAGCTGCCACACTATTTCGTTGTTTGCGCTAGACGTTTACTCAGAGGTTGTTAAAAATTTACCCTCAACCACAAATCAAGACAACGATAGCTTTTTTAATCCTACCACGGTTTGTGGAGTAGTGTTAAGCCTCAACCATCAATTTAATTTTTTTGGTGAGTATTTAGTTGATATTTTAGCTCTTTCAGTAGAAACAAAAAAAGGTTCCAGGTCCGTGTCTAAGCTTGCCCCTGTCTCAGCTATACCCTCCGATAAAATTCATTTAATGGCCTTTCAAGAAGCCTCCCATTACTTTAGGGGAAGGGCTCGTAATAATAACGAGAAAGCTCTGGAAATTATCCAACGAGCTCGGCAGATCTATCCAACTTACCCTGCTCTTCATCTGCAAGAGGGGTACATACTTCAAAATTTGCAAAGGCTTGATGAGGCTATTCGTACCTTCTTAGGTGGGTATAATTTGTTATTATCTGAAAATCCTTTAAGACAGGATATCGAAAATCTTCGCGGCGCTTTCGAGTTCCAGATGGCTGAGGCTTTTTATCAACTTGAAAGCTATGAGGAAGCGTTGGATTGGATAGAAAAGGCAGCATCACGAGACTCAATAACTGTAGTAAGAAAAGCCCTTCCTTTAAAGGTAGAAATACTGAGGGGTCTTGGAAGAACCAAAGAGGCCTCTGAACTAGAAAACGCTTTAAAGCTCCTTGGTTTGGCAAATCAGGGGGAAGAAAATCGCATTATAAGAGTTATATCACCAGTTATTCGTAATTTTTAGGGCAAGGCAGCGCAGGGTTTTAGTTGTGAAGTAGCTAAAAATATGGCTTTTCCCACTAGTTAGTTAACTTTTTAATTAACTTTAAAACTTTTCTAACTTTGATTAAGTTGCTGTTAGGAATGAAATGCCGTATCCCGGAGAAGAAAGAGGGGAGGTTTTTCAAATTTCAGGCTTGGAAAGCTAAACAGAGATTTAAGAGTAAAAATTTTACTCGAAAGTTAAGTTTGAGACTAGCTTATAAATTGACTAAGAATTTTAAAGGCTTACTCCAATTCCAAATTTAGTAAGGCATTTCCTCGAAAGATTTTAAAATGTTAAAGGGTACTACCAAGCTATCAGATTAGGATATATGTGGGCCAAAAATGCCCCAGGGAGACAGTCTGTTTTCTAAAATAGCCATTGGCGAAAAGCTGGTACATTATGTAATTATGTAAATTTTCCTCTCCTTGATTACCTAACTTTAATCAGCTCCTATCTTTTTAATTTCAGCTTAATATCTCTTTTTTAAGCTCGCTTACACTTTCTTTTAATTCAAGCTCACTCATCCATTCTTAAAAAAATAAACCTTGTTACCCCTCTGTTTTCTACTATAAACCTAATGCCCTTTGATAAACGCTCTTTCGTTAAAACCGACTGCAAGCTTTTGACACCCGTTATTGGTAAGCCATCTGCCTCAATGATAATGTCCTGGGTAACAAACCCTGCTAATTGCGCTACACTCCCAGGCCGCACCTGCGTAACCACTGCTCCTACAGTTCGTTTTGTTTTAAGCTGCCTTGCCAGTTCTGGGGTTAAATCTTTTACCGTAAGACCAATTTTTGACAAGGTCTCTTCGTCTGCTTGATCTTGAGCTGGCAACTCATCTAAATTTTCAGGAAGCTCTGCTAGTTTGACCTTTAAAGTTCTTGTTGTTCCTTTCCTAAAAACTTTAACTTCAACTACTGTGCCTGGCTCTTTTGAAGAGATCAGGTTACGTAAATGATTAGTGTCAATAATCTGAACTCCGTCAACTTCAATAATTATGTCCCCAACTTGCACACCAGCTCGCTCGGCTGGAGTGTTTTCTTGAACTTGACCTACTAAAGCCCCTTTGGTGCCCTCAAAACCGAAACTCTTCGCTAAATCGGGTGTAAGCTTCTGAATACTAACACCCATCCATGATCGAATAACTTTGCCTTTTTGAAGAATCTGATTTTTTACGTTCTTTACCATATTTATGGGAATAGCAAACCCTATTCCCATATAACCACCGGTTCGAGAAAATATAGCTGTATTAATTCCTACAACTTCACTTCGCAGATTTACGAGTGGCCCTCCACTGTTTCCCGGATTTATAGCTGCATCAGTTTGTATAAAGTCTTCGTATTGGTTTCCTCCCATAATCGAGCGCCCTTTTGCCGAGACTATGCCTGCTGTAATAGTGTTTGCCAAACCAAAAGGATTTCCAACAGCAATTACCCACTCACCTACCTTTAGTTCGTCTGAGTCACCGAGCTTAAGAGGTTTAAGATTTTTTCTTTTAACCCTCAGCACGGCTATGTCAGACCTAGGATCACTCCCCACCCTCGTTGCAGTTTCTTCTTTTCCATCAGAGAAAGTTACTTTAATAGTATCCGCCTTGCCAACCACATGATCGTTTGTGATTATAATCCCGTCATCACTAACCACAACCCCTGTGCCAAGAGCAGGCTCAAAAGAATCACCAGGGAAGCGAGGAAACAAATCTGGGAAGTCATCCCCAAAAAAACGTCGAAACTGATCAAAAAAAGGATCGCTAAAAGGAGACCTTTGACTAGCACCCCTCTTTACCAGTGCTTGTATACTGACTACAGAGTCCGTTACGTTTTTCGCAACTTCTTGGAAAGCGCGAGATAATTCTTCCGCCAAAGACCGGTTTTGCGCGATTATTTGAGATAAAGTGGCAAAAAAAATTAGTAATGATTTGTAAACAATGCGAGTCACAAAAGTAATTCTAACAGTTTTATAGAACCCTTTAAATAACCTGAGAGATTTGAGCCAAATTCTATTTGATTGTAAAATGTTAACTACAACAAATTTGAACTGTGGCAGGACATTCTAAGTGGGCACAAATCAAACGAAAAAAAGCGGCTAACGACCAAAAAAGAGGGCAGATTTTCTCCAAAATTCTAAAGGAAATTGAAGTGGCCACTCGTCTGGGTGGAGCAAATCCTGATGCTAATTTCCGACTAAAGGCTATTATTGCAAAAGCTAAAGCTGAGGGGGTCCCTAACGACAATATTCAGAAAGCTATTCAAAGAGGTGCGGGAATTAAGGAGGGAGGAAACGAAATCGAGGAAATTTTTTACGAGGGAATGGGACCTGAAAATGTGGCTTTTATTGCACGCGCGTTGACAGATAATCGAAACAGAACGGCCTCAGAGATCAGACATTTAGTTTCTAAACACGGCGGTGTACTGTTAGGTATAAATAGTGTGCGGCATAATTTCAAAGAAAAGGGTGTGGTTTTGATAAAAGGAGAGGGATTGTCAGAGGATGATATACTTGAAAAAGTTCTTGATTTTGATGTTGAAGACGTTGTGAGGGTAGGAGACAGTTTTCAAATTGTGACGGAAATCGCAAATTTAGGCAGACTCCAAGAAGAGCTAAGAAAGCATTTCGAGGTGGAAGAAGCAGGAATTAAATTTTTACCAGTTGTGCTCACTGCTGTTTCAAAAGAAAACTCAGAGCGCGTTTTGAGCTTTTTAGAGGCTCTGGATGATCACGATGACGTTCAAGAAATATTTTTGAACGCGGACTTCGAAGAGTAAGGCTGGGTAAGTCTCAAATGTTTGGGTATATTAAAGGAGAGGTTGTAGAAGTACAAAAGGAAACTGTCATAGTGATGCCTCCCAATGCCATAGGTTACGAAATTCATTTCGAGCCTAAAACTTTAAATGTGTCAAAGGGCTCTGAGGTAGCTCTTTTCCTTCACTTCCATAAATCAGAAGACTCAGCTACTCTGTTTGGGTTTGAAACTCTTCTGGAGCGTGAAATTTTCAGGGTGCTTCTAAAAATCTCAGGCATAGGTCCTAAAACAGCTTATAAGATAGTCTCTACTTTAAGCACTGCAGAGCTTCTTGCAAGTCTGCAACAGGGAGATCAGTTTATTCTTAAAAAAATAAAAGGGGTAGGCCCTAAGCTAGCTGAAAGGGTGGCATTTGAAACAACGTCGTTTTTAAAAAAACATATTCAAGAGCTTATTGAGACAACAGGAGCTCAAGAGTCTCAAGATATTGAAAATGAAGTTTTAGCATTGAGTGTATTAGAGAAATTGGGTATTCCGCATAAGCAAGCGGTTGAGCTCGTGGAACGAGCCAAAGCCGTTTGCCACCCCGCCTCTGTTGATGAGTTGATAAAAGAGTGTTTCAAAATCATGAAAGCTTAAAACAAGGCGCAAGACAAAATCTTGTTTTTAAATTTTTTCAGTATTTAAATTTTGTAAGACTTAACTTTGTAAGACTTAACCAAGTTAAAACTTTCAAATTTAAGTTTATTAATAGACTCGAATTTTTTGGAGGGCTTTGCGTACTTCAAACAAATTTTCACTATCGCATAGTGTTTTTAAACCCTTTAGAGCTTACGTCTCAAACTTCTCGCTTCTCAAATTACAAATTTATCTCTTAAAAGCTTTCCCGATTAGTTAAACGTTTTTTTTTAAAAAAAGCTGCAGCTGCTTTAAGCTAAATTCCTCATCTAAGGCCAAAGATAGACAACCTTAACTTTAGCGTTGTGAATTTTTATATTTAAAGCAAAAACAGTGACGAATACAAAAACTGGCTCTAAGCATTACGCTGAAGGTAAGGCAAACGTTGTTTAAAAAACTTCTTTAATCTTTCGGCGGGTTAGTCAAGAAAAGGTCTTATCGCTCTGTTGGGAGCAAAGCTAAAAGCTAAGCGTATTTGATGATTTACCTCAAAAATACAGCCCGAAATATGCCCCAAAAGAAACCATGCAGTTTTTTTTGAAACTAAGATTTTGCCTCTCTTTTCCCCGACTCGCCTAAATTAAAGTATAACCAACTAAGCAAAAAGTCAGAATTTTGAAGTGCCTCGCTGATAAGGGCTAATCACAAAGCTGGTCCACAAATCGTGATGTTCATGCAAGTTTTTATGATGCAGTTATGATACTTTTAAAGATAATCAGTATAAATGGCAAAAATTGATGATCCTAAAATAGATATAGATAAGATAGATAAGGATGAGTTAAAAAAATTAATCTTAGAGCGAGATTTAAAAATCTCTGACCCTGAGAGACAGGCATTTGATTTTCTGAAGGGGGAAAACATTCAAGATCTACTGGCAGGCTTTCATGAAACCTTTACAAATCTCTCACAAGTACGAAAGAGAGCTCACCCTTTACTCAATAAAATCGATGAAATTAATAAAAGGTGCTGCGAGTTATGGAACACCAAAAGGAGCGATATCTTCTCCCTCAAGGATCCCAAATTAAAGAATCTAATCAACGAATTAAGGGCTGAAATAGCTCGAATACTAAAAGTTGATGAAGAGCGTATAGAGTTTCGCTTTATTAATCTAGGTAACTCAGCAGCTTTAAGGGGCTACATAAGGGTGAGTGAGGCTGAAAATTTGAAAATTCCTTTTAAAGTTACTACAGAGGGCGAACTTCTGTTTGTCAGAACACACGGCAACACTACCACTCCCCCACAGCCAGTGACATTAACGCAGATGAACTTTCGTGAAGGTGCTGTACATGTAGAGTTAACTAATCAAGAGTTAGCTAGAGATAGTTTTATCTTAGCTGAACACATTCTAAAAGAACATAAAGGTAATGAGCATATGATTGGGGTACAGAAATTTGATGGGACTACTTTGGGTTTAGCAAAGTCAAACTCGGGCAAGTTTTATTTGTACACTTTAGAAAAAACAATTAAAGATGGAAAGGAAGAGTTTAAGATTACCCGACAGGAGCTGGAATCTGGCCAGGTTACAGAAGAACGCAGTCAGAAAGGTTCAAGCTCGATAACTGTAAATTTAGGAAATCAAAGGGAATTGATCAAATTCACTTCAGGGCTAAGCTTACCGCAGAGCACCAGCAGCCAAGTTACAGAGTTAAGATAAATAAATCCTGAGTCAAATGGTAAAGGCCTGAGTGACTGAGTTGGCTAAGCACGTTGGAGAAGTCCACTCTTTGGTTTCTGAAATGAAAGTCATAGCCGGCAAGTAAACTTTTAATCTTCAAAACTGAGAAATTTTAACTTTCCACATAAATTAAAGAGTTAGGAAGCTAGGCTACAAATTTACATACCTACATCAACCTCAAAAAAATTTACCATCGAGGTAGACTTTTTTTAATTTAGCCAGTCAGATTAACCTTAAAAACTCTCAGCACTCTTCCAATAATCTCTGGTACATTGGTTTAAGAAACGATCTTGGGTCTATACCCCGAAAAAAATCCCCAATTTTAAATACTCAACCCTCGACTAAGACATTTATAGAGTATTGACTCTCGCAACCAAGTCCCAACCTTTGAAAGCAGTAGCCAAAGGAAGTGATTGAGAGTGTACTAAAAGAGCCAAAAGTAACTAATCTATCTAACTGTTAAGGCCGAAGCCAAAAGCCGGATTTGCAAATTGTCAAAACTTCTAACCCGTTAAACGTTAGAATGAGTCTACTTAAATGCCACCAAACAAACTTGTATGAGATAGCTTCTTTTAAACTAGCTTCTAAGCATTTCGAACCAATCCCCTACCAAAATCAACAAATCATTAACCAGAGTTAAGCATTGAGAAAATTTCAATAAAAGCAGAACACTGTTCTATTTTAAAAAGGCTGCGACTAAAGTTTCCACTTTTCTTTTCGTTCAAAACTGTTTTTCCAACCCAGGGGGCGTGTATCAGGTTGATCGATTTACCTATGATTACAAGGTTGATTGAAGAAGATCTTGGATGTAGCGACTACAAATAAAATCTGGGCTGTGCAAACTGAAAATATAAGCAGGCAAACTCAACTTTGTTAAATCACACTCATTTTGTTGGCTTGTATCGGCTAGCTGCTGCCCTAAGCCCGTGGAAGAATCATCCTGCACGCTACTAGCTATTTCACCGCGATGAGTGCCTGAATTATTTACTTCTTCTCGTTTATTAAGCACTAATACTAATTCAGGATAAGCTGCACCACTACGCCTATGATTGTAATAAGCGTGAATGAAATTTAAACCTTCCTGAACTGAAAAACGCATCTCAAACACAGTTTGAAACAGCGTGATCGGGGCACCGGATCTCTGTATGTGAAAGGTTGGTAATCTATTAAGCTTGTTTTCAGATCCGTTGTTGGTAGTTTTCTCTATGATTTTTTTAAGGCGTCCAAACAAAGCAGGGTAGGCATATTTAGTAATTTTTCCCAAAAGTTTTTGCGACACTTCAGGGGTAACAAATCCAAGGCTTGGGTCACTTACACCTACCCAACTTGGAGACTCAAAGGTGTAACTGGTTATGGCAAGTGGCTTGATTGAAACACTTTCCTTGCCATTACTTAAACCTGCACTCAAGACTTCTCTGTGTAAAGTTTCTGCAACGGCATTTAAATAGCCCTCATCAGGCTTCTCCGTAAGAAGACTTTTTACCACTGAGTTAAACAGAAGCTGATGTAAGGTTTTTCTTTCTGTAGAATTTGAGAACTCCTGGATAGCCAACTTTCCTCCTAACAACCAAATAAGCTCATCCTCAATCTCCAAATCTCTAATCCCAGAGACTAAAATCCAACCAATTGGTTTGGGCAAGGGGCCACTTTTTACAGCTGTGTTTTCTTTCGAGTTCATTAACGTAATTAAAAACTCTGCTCTACAGCAAATCTGATAATTTTTGTTCGATGTCCCGGCATTCTTTTGTTTCTTGAACGTGTCCTGACTAACAGGCAACTCACTCCCTTTACAGCTCTCATGCTGTTGAAGTTGCACATGATACGAGTGTAAACCCCTAGCTCCTAGATGCAGCATTTCAATTTCCACGTTCAAAAATACTTCCTCGAGGTGTGGGTGCTGTAATTCTTCTGGCAAGACACTCAAGAGATTCATAAGGGATAAATACTTATAAAATTTTAACCTGATTTTTCGTGTAAACTGACATATAATAGAAAAGTAATCAAAAGATAGCGCCCTACACTCAGGTTAAAAAGCGACTAGCGATGAGAATTTAGTAAAAGCGCAGGGATGGACTTAAGAATTTTCAAAATGTAGTTACCTTTTTTACACTCTATGCATAAGGCTGAAAAAACTGAGAGTTTTGCACCTTCGGAGAAAACTTTGTATAGCAACTAAATCGAATTGATAAGCTTTAAATCTCTTAAAGATGACTAAACTTTTTTGTGTTGACGCTTTCCTAGCAATTCCTTGCTGAGCTTATGCGTCTTTACAGCCTTTAAGATTGATTATTAGCCAGCAGTGGCACTTAATTTTTTTAAGCAAACTGCTCTCTTTTTAAATTCAACTAAGTTAATGAAATAATTCTATTTCTCAACTTTACATTTTTGGTCACTGATAACGCTTCGATCACTATAATCCTGCGGCCTACAGACTTGAGTTTCTGCGCGTCGGTGTGCTTGTTTCGAAGGTTTCAAGCAACTTCCTCAACAATGTGATTTGAAGAAGTTTTCCGCTTTTATTGCACTCAATCCTCAAAATCAGTCATACCTTAAAAGTAAACTTTTCCTAAACTAACTTAATGAGAGGCGGTCTTTAACTTTTGCATAAGCTGTAAATTAAATCGATAAACTCTGACCATCACGGTAATTGGGTATGACTACTTGCCATCTAACACTTCCTAAATGACGTCTTAATGGTTGGATTACCTAAACACTCTGGACTCTACCGAGCAAGCAAGACCAATCGAAAGTACTCTCCTGTAGGATCTCACAATCATAGAGGCTTAATACTGCTATATTGATTTCTGACACAGTTTCGATTCCAAAATCGTTGCGAGCTGATAAAAAACATCCAAATCTTTTCAACTGGGTTCTAGGACATCAACATTGAAGACTTCAGTGCCTTCCCCGCTATTAGCGTCTAGATCTTCTTTCTCCAGATAGGACCTAAAAACTTAATCCAGCGCCAATATTGAGTCATTGGGAAAAATACCGGCAAAAGTAAGAGACTCAAGTTTCCCCCTGAGCTGCTATTTAAGGAATTGCCCTCAAAAAACTCAACTTTAAGGGCAGTTCGTTGCTGAGATGCTTTTAGAGTTATCCTACTAGTTTGCCAACTGCCACTTTTTACCAATAAAACACAATCCTCATAAATAAGGCGTTCTTACTGCATATACGGCATGTAAGGAGGTAAGTGTGCCATACAATACCTTGTATGAGTTATATATGAAGATAAGACAGCATACGTATAAGCTTAGCTTCAAGCAAGATGACTTGTAAAAAAGAGGTAGAAGTTGAGGAGAGCTATTTTGGAGGAAAAATAAGCAGGAAGGGGCGCTCTAGGGAAGATACCAAGTAATCTTGAGCGAGGGGGTAAGGTAAAAGTTAAGGTAGTAAAAGATGTAACATCAAAGACGTTATTGCGGGAAAGTATACGAAAAGTTAAAAGAGGTAGTCTTATTTGCACTTGTTTTTACAAAAGTTACGATGGTCTTGTATTTTACACAAGCATGAAAGAGTATAAACGGTTTGGCAAAGGTAAAAAATTTATATTTAATTGTGTAGAAGGGTTTTGGGGGTAAGCCAAGGAAAGTTTGCAGAGGTTTCATGGCATGAGAAATGGGGTAGTTGTATATCATTTTAAAGAGCTTGAGTTTAGGTATAACAATAGGGATGCTAGTGGACGAGCATCTTTACACTTGTCTTGTAGCTTGTTTTAAAACTTGTAACGCGTAAAACAATGAGTAAGCCCGTTGTTAAAAAATAATGGTTTAGTCTGAGTAATTAATCTTTTATCACCAAAAAGCAATACTTTTAACTTTAGAACTTTAGTTTCCAACTTTTTTGGAAAATTTACATAACAGAAAAAGGTAGATATAAATGGTGGTAGATCAAGATCTCCAGTTAAAACTTGCTTTAATAATTGGGCTTTTTGCATTTTCAGCGAGTAGAATACTTTTCTTCTAGGTAATGCTTTCTGAATCAGCATTCAGATAAAAAATAACCGCTTTCATTTTCGTTCCTCTTTCACTCTTAACTTTTTTAGTTACCCTTAGCCTTTCAGTTGGGTTATTGTCCAAGACTTTTTTCTAAAATAATAAAGTTGATTGCTTTAACTGAAATACAAAATGTTTAAAATAAAACAAAAAACCGGTCTTACATACGAAGCTTAAAATACAGCGATGCAATATAGCTGCGCTTAAAGGAGTTCATTTTGTGTAATTGGGTTCAGTTACTTCGCGTAAAGGTGGGTTCGACGCCTCCAGGCTTAAAAATTTATTAGCTAGAGGGTCGTGTTGCTCAAAAACATACGGTTCATCAAAATAATGCTCCCAAGTCGGTTCAAACCAAACTCCAAACGCCCACTCTTTTGGTTCTGGAAAGTGAGTATCGCTTGGTTTTGCGGGCTCTGCTTCGAGCTTTTCTATTAAGGTCCTTTCAAGATCTTCCCAAATTTGGTTAACGGGATTCTTCAGTTCCTCTGCCAGATTTTGAATCGACTCGTCTCTTAAAAGTGCGGGCCTTCCAGAACTCGAATTTTTACCTAAATGTAAGATTGTTCTCGATCTACACTTGCCCTTGAGGGGGATGATTATCTCTTGATGTTCCCCCCTCACATGTAAAACTTCCCTAACTGGATCAAAATGCAAATGAACATAATCGGAACTCTTTTCAAGCAACTTCACTACATCAGGATGCTCGACTACGTATGTAACCCCTATCTTGATTCCAGGCTCCAAAACATTTCCCCCGACCCCTAGACTGTGATCTCCATGAAAAGGGTCTAAGCAACTATAAACTCCTGGCACTAAAGCTCCTGCCCTAAATAATAAGTTAGGATGGCCTGTGACCAGTGATTCAGCTAATAGCTTCTTTTGCTCACTACCACTTGAATTAATGATGGCTTTAATTTGTTTTAGCCTGTCTCTATCACTTTTGGGAAGTTTAAACTCTTCTGCTCGATCTAATAGTTCTAATGTTATAGCTAAGCCTAAATTTTGAAGTTTGGTATTGCTCAAAAAGTCTTCTCTTTCTACTAGATGTCTTAACGTGGACTTCAAAAACTCAGGGTATAGCATAAGCCCGGAACTTCCCAAAATATTAGTTACCTTACTTCTCACCTGTTTAGGAGAAAGTTCCTCTAAATTGCTTAACTCTTGTATAATATTAGTGATCTCGGCTTCGAATTCCTGAGGCGAATCGGCAACCTTTGCTAGCCCGCCGGTTAGGCTTCTTAAAGTCTTTAAATTATCACTAGCGTGTATGGTTATGACATCAATCCTAATTTGATCTTGTCTCCAGATTTGGAGAGTCTCTTCTCCGTAGAAGTCGGAGCTATACTTGTGTGTTTCCCAGCCCCGGGCAATGAATTCAAGCAATCTCTGTACACCTGCCACACCTAGCACACGCTCCGGACCTCCTCTTGAGTGAAGCCGAGCTATGTAAATGCAAAAATCAACAAAACTACCAAAAACGCTTTCTATTTGGTTTACCGCAGTTTCCTCCCAATTCTCTAAACTTTCATAACCTACTTTTTCAAGAATGACTGGATATTGTGCCCATCGTTCTAGATACTTAATACCAAGGGTACTAACCCATTGTCTAAGGGTTTTCTCGGCCAAGTTTACTGTGTGAGCCGATAGCGTCCAAGTACATTTACCATCGACCTTCGCCATTCCGATCAGATCTGGCAACAGATCTTGCGGATTTTCAATGCCTGTTTTTCCGGCTAAAATCAACCATGCTTCCAGAAGCTTTAGACAGAAGATGGTTTTATGAAAGTTAGACCTCTCCAAAGCGTCTTCTTCCATAATGACTTTCAAATCTAAACCCCCAGATTGTCTCCATAGATCAAGTAGGGTTGTATAAATCAGCCTAAGTGAATTTGGGCTTTTAGGGAAAGTTGCCAACCTACTATTAGTCCACTTTGATAAAGCCCACCTTGATAAATCTTGACCTTCTAAATCTTCTGGCCACTTTGATCTTAGAAATAACAAGATTTTAAACATCTCTGAAGCTTGAATTTCACAAACTCCATCCGCTGCAAACGCATCAGCTAACTTTTTACAAGTTTTTATCCCACTGCATTCGCGGTTTTCCCAATTTTCCAAGTAAAACTCACACAGCCAAAGAAGTTTCTGAAACGCAAGCTTTTTGTTGTAGTCTTGGGCAACAAAAGAGGCAAAAATCCTTAAAAATTCGATCGCAAAACAACATTGAGAGTAATCGGCGAAATCGTGTTCCCATAAAATGTCAAGGCTCTCCAGCAAAAATTTTTCCCATTCTTCTTTTGAAATCCGGATTATGGATATACCTAAAAGCCGTGAGGTTTTAAAGCCGTCGGACAGTTCAAAGATCGCTCTTTTTAAAGTCTCAAACCAGAAGTCATCTGGCAAAAAATCTAGCTCCTTTGCACCCAAATTGTCAAGCTTTAAAGCAAGCTCAAGTGGAAAACTCTCAGCTAAATCCTTAATTAAGTAAGTTAGAAACTCGTTCTTTGGTAACGACCTTATAGTGTCTGGCAATAATGGGAGTATCTGGCTCAACCAGGATATCAGAGCTTTTTTATCGTAATCTGCCAACTCTAAAACTATATCCGCTATCTGCTCTCTTTCTTTTCGCAAAACTTCTAGAATAATCGAGCCCAAGTGATTGGGGCACCTACCATATTTGTAAAACCTCATAATTTTGGCCAACAATATGGCGTACTCCCGAGGTGTCAGGTCAAAATCTAAATGTTCTGGGCGGAATGTTGATCTTCGCCGTAGAAGTTTTAATGAGAATTGCAACTTTTGTTCCGAGGAACACCCTTTAATAACTTCTGAGATTTCTTTAAGCCGTCTAGCGTCATTATTGTTGATGGCATTTAAGTAATCGTCTACTAGCTGTTTCAGTTTATGTTTGTCTACCTGAGTCTTGCTACTTTCGAGTTTGACCGAGGGCACGATTTTAAAACTAATCTTACTTTTTAAGCTTAATGATTCAATTTTTTTCTATCATAATCCCTAGAGCCTCAATTCAAGACCTAATCGCAGCCTCCTCAGGCATAAAACATAATCCCCTACAAAATCAACAAATCATTAACCAGAGTTAAGCTTTGAGTCTATTTCAATAAAATCAGAACACTGTTCTATTTTAAAGAGGCTGCGACCAAAGTTTTACAATCACGAGCTAAAAAAGTAAATTGGGTTAGCATATTTTAAGCTAAACTTAAGTTAAACTTCGGGCAACTGTACTATTTCTAGCAGGTTCTAGCAGGAAATCTTTTAGGTCAGATTTATTTTTACCACTCTTAGTGCGAAGACGGCAGTCATTGCTTTTTAAGTCTTATTAAGCCCTATGGCGTTTGCATGGGAAGTGATTTAATATTCCCCTAACAACCTTCGCATCTTAGTGCTTGTTTGATGCTGACTGCGGGCCATTTAGTGTTTGCGTTAAATTAAAAATAAGCTCGGCGGGTTTTTTGTAAACGAAAATTCAACAGAAGGCTTCCCACTAATAGACAGTTGGGGATATCGCGAAATAATGCGTGTAAAAAGATGCTAAAACCACTATGACTGTCTATGGCCAAATTTGCTTAAAAACCCCTCAGATTATAAAGGTTTCTGCGTTAGTCTCGAGCATTACAAAAAAATTACTCAATTAACCCAGCAAGCCCCATGAAAATCCTCACAACATTGCAATTTTTTAATTGAAGGTTTTTGAACCGCATCAAATACCAGCCTAAATTTTGCTCGTATAGCCAGTCATTGCACTAAAATGCTACTCGCGCCTTACTTAAACTAAAAAGCTGGGTATAATTTGAATTTTTTCTTAATAACTTGAGTTAAGAAACTAACTTGAACTCGAAAAAAAGCCGCTAATAATCTCAACCTGTCCTAGAAGGTGTTAAATAAAAACAACACGCATCTTAAGTGCCCCGCAATCCTTAAGTAACAGTCAGGGTGCTTTAGAGCGCTCTCTGCGCAAAAAAGTGAGGAGATAATTTTGTAGTAATGCATCCTAATCTTTTAAAAAAGATGCGACAGCTAAAAGGAGATCAACAAATACAAAAAAATACAGCTTCCGCGACTAAGCGCCATTTGACAGGGCAGGGCACGTCGCCTTTATCTGGTCGGGATGTAATAAAGCGAGTTGAAGCAGAGCAAGCTAAAGGGCAGCTCTCGTCGCAGACTCAGAACGAGTTTAACCGATTAATGAAAAGCTCTCCTGCTAGAATTTTCGAAGACCCAAAAACCGGTGTTACCATCATTGTTAAAGAAATTGACCTTCGGAGAGATGAAGAGATTTACAAAAAATTTCCAGAACTTCGATGGTTAGAAGGAAAGCATTACAAAGTATTTGTAAAGACTAAAAACTCAAACGAGGCGATCGAAGCGCCAGTAATTCACTCAAATGATTTCGATGGCCGATTAAGTTTGACAATCAGAACTGCCAAAGAAGATTTAGACCTCGAGATTGGAAAAAAAAAGCAACTTTGACCAAGGGTTACTACGTTGAAAAAAATGGAGGAGATGAATGGAGGGAAAGAACCATTACTTTAAGAGAAGTCAAAAGTCATCAGCAAGTAGCTAGAATTGAAGCTAAAATCTCAAACTACTCCCCTGGAGCCCTTACAAAGGAAGTAAAGTTTGCTGGAAGTTTTTCCGATGGTAGACGATTCGTGATTACGTGTCCGCCAGAAGGCTTTTTTTTAGGTTTAGAAATCTACGTTGAGTCAGGGCAAAAGGTAAAGCGATTAGATCCTCTCTACAGAGAAATCTACAGAGATGGCGGAACTACCATCATCTATACAGAAGAAGGAAGCTTTTATTTTCCAGTTCCAGCAAAAGGGCCTCCCCGTTTTATCCATCTAGACAGAACAGAAAGCCAAATTCAGTTATTTTCCCCAGAGGAGGCAAAATCCCTTGCTCAAGAGTTTAAGATACCGCTTAAGTATCACGGAAAGCTTCCCATCTTACCGCTTTAAGCGCTTATAACCAAAGCTAAAAAAATGTAACTCAACTACCCAGATTTTTTTTCACATAGTAATTAACATGACATCGCTAAATTTTACCTTGCAGGTAAAAAATCAAACTTAAAGAAAAAGGGGGCTGCTTATACATTAATTGGAACACTGTGAATAAACTTAGACAGGAAACTCAACTATACAAGGAGCTTGAACCCTGCCCCCAGAGTGTTTTGAGTAACTAACATACTTCTTGTTAAGCCAATAATTTCAAATAAGTTTAGACCTTTTAATGATCCTGGTTAGAGATAACTAATTGCTAAGCATTATTTTTAAAGCTGCTTTCACAATCACTCGGAACACTATCTGATTTCATTACCCAACACCAACACAAGCCCTTGATAAGATGGTTTTACTTACTCAGAAAAATAGCCTTAATAATATGAACGCTATTCATTTGCTCCAGATTAGCCGCGGCTGGAAACGGAAAAAGTCAATTTAAATTCGAAATAAATTAGATGTTAGTGCCTTCTACAAGTTAACAAATTTTTACCTACCTACATCACACACCTAATGAGGTAAATTAGACAACTGCCGCTTAAATAACCTACTTTGCCTCTCTAGCCTAGTACATACCCCCGAACCTGCCTCTTACTTAACTTATCGGCAAACCGCCTGAACATCATTAACTCAACACCCCTTATCCTATCCACGACCAACTCCAACCTTCCCCAACAACTATTCATCACCTCACAACCAGATACACAACTACAAACTAACCCAACACCAACACCGTCTTAAGGACCCCCCTCAAATATCCCCTGCCTTCCTTATCATACCTCCTAACAACACCCATATACTCCCTCAACAAACCAACCCCACGTCTATCCTTAACCTTCAACCTAAGTAGGTTGTAACCTGAAAATATAACCGCACCCACAGACTTAAAGTGCAAGCTAAGAGTCTTAGTATCAAGCCGAAAAGCTTTCTCATCACAATGCACAACCTTACTACTAGTAGGAGAAGGATCAGACGGAGTAACAGTAACCGTATCAGTCACAGTAACAGTAGGCGTAACATCCTCCATAGGAGTAACTGTATCCCCAGGCGTAGGAATTGCTGACTTGTAAATCGTCACAACATTAGAGTGCCCCCATTACCCGCTGCATCATACGCCAAAGCCTGCAACCAACGAGCACAAGGCTGCCAATTCCTAGTACTACCTCTACGCGCTATAAGAGGCGCCCTGCTAGCTAATACATACTGCCATTTAGGTGCAGCTCAACTAAAACCACCTCTATATCATTTTAAGAATTAACCATCACCACCAAACCATTTTCTTCTAACACTGTAATATCAGCAGGGCATGTTATTCGCTACTCTGGGATCATCCCTATCTTCAGGACTATTAACCTCCACTGTCAAACTAGCTTCCCTCTCATTCCCAGCACCATCCTGCACCCCAACAGTAACAGTATTAAGCCCAATAGGATGAAAATGCGTAGTCCACGGTATCCTATACCTAACCACCAACTGATCACCAGGATAACTCACTTGTATCAACCTCCCCCCAAGTCGTTAACTTAAGTCTGTGAACTGTCGATGAGTCTTCAATTAGATCCCATACTGGCATTACAACACTTACAGGTCTATTTTTAGGCTCACACAGATAAAGTTCTACATAATCTACCCTGTTATCAGTCGGTAGCCCTAAAGAAATTTGTATAGCCCTTACTGCATTAGACACACCATCACCATGCCTAGGATCCCGACCCGGTGGACTAATAGATCATTAGCAGACCCAAAAAATATCCGCTTAAGCTGCTCAGCCGTAAAATTAGGGTTAGTGGAAAGCACCAACGCCGCTACCCTAACAACTATAGGAACAGAGTATGAAGTGCCCATAGCCCAAGCATAGCCCCCTCCTCTCAGCGGTACTATTATAAACTCCCCCAGCGCTGTTAGGTCTGTAGCAGGCCCATAGGTTGCCCATCGAGCTCTTCGCTCTTCAGTGTTTGTAGCACTCACAGTAATAACAAACGGATTGTCTAGATCTAAATAAAAAACTTCTCCATTGTCCGCTGAAACAGCTACCACACCTCTAGTTTCCTTCCTAAAAACCCTCGCTGCATAATGAGACACTTCCGAATGAGTTCCTTCACAAGTCCAAACAGCAACTTTAGCCCCGCTTTCTATCGATCATAGCAGCCCCCGAGCAGTATTAACAAATTGAGGATGCCAACAATCTTTTCGCTGCTTAACCCGCCTCAACCAAAGCCAGCTGAGACTTCTCTTAGGATGCCGATTTAGGCCAACAATAAGTAATAATTTAGAGTGGCATAGAGTAGATTTATTCATTAGTGCGACGAATCGCTAGTTAATCGGATCAGAGTCTGCTCGAGCTTGATTGCCCCATTTAAGTGCCCCATTTTAAAAAGGGAATTTTTTCAATAAGCAAGCACTAAGATTCTAGATTTTAGAGAGTTTGACATCAAAACCCCAAACAACTCTTCTAAAAGCTGCGTGCAGTCGTAAAACTGGTTTGAAAAAATTCCGCCATCTACTTTTAACTAAGAAGTCCATCTAAGTAAATCTTTTCAAAATCTCTTAGCTCGCTAACCATATTGATTCAATTTTAATTCATGATATTACTTAGCAAAATTGGTTAAATTAGAAAATTAGTCAGATTAATTTGTGAAACAAAAAATGAAACGATGCAAATAAAAAGGAGTTGATTTACAATTAGCCTGACCATATAATAATGGAATAACAAAGATATGAAGCAAGAGATAGAAGGACCATTAGTCGTACAAAAACATGAGCTAGAAAATAATTGTTACTTACTCGAGGTGTATTTAAAAACCGGACAAAGGGTATTTGTTGAAGTCAGAACCGATGATCCGTTGATGCCGGGCTTGATAACTAAAATTGATGATACAGATTTACCTGTCTGTGCCGTTATATATCACCAAATTGAGGATGCCAGCAATCCTTTCGCTGCAATTTTTGGCATTTTACAGACCTTAGAAGCTTGTTCAATAGAAGAGCGATTAGCTCTTTTAGATTGCTTTGAGGAAGACTTAAATGAGCTGAGGAAAAAATTAGTGTCAAGGCTGGAGGATCTAGTGGAACGACTCGAGCAAGGAAAACTCGTGTTCGTAGGGTTAGATTTATATGCCTTTAAAACTCTTTTAACTATGATGATGTCTATAGAACCAAAAGTCGAGGCTCAACGCGTTGCGGGGCCGGGTGGTGCTTTGGTATTTAATTATCAAAATTATCAGAGTCGATTCACTCAAAAAGAGGGGATTAGTACCCCATTTTTCTTTTACTATCCACATGGAGATCATCCGGAAGTTGATCCAGATTCAATGCCGTTAATAGCGCTTCACTCAGAAATCCAGAGACTAAACAGTTTAGACCCTCAGAGTTTCCTTCCTGCAATATTAAAGGATTTATTAAATACGGTGAAAAGGTTCAATGAACCAAAGACTAAAATTAATCAAGTCAATCCAAGAGATTTAACTAATCAAGAGGAAACAAGTGTCCCTAGGTTTTACATGGACCCTAAAAGTTTTGCAATTAACATCTACCAAAAATTTTATGCTATAGCTTTTGCTTTTCATACAGTGATAAAGGATCATTCTCCTGTAACATTATGCGGTGGTCAATCAAATCAACTCGAACCTGAACAACTAGCAGTAATAAGGGAAGCAATACGCAGAGCCCTAACTCCCTAGGGTAGGGTTTATTAGCTCTAGAGAACTTTGGTGAAACTGAGCCCAATATTAATTTTGGTCCGGTAAAATTAGGTAGGGGTTTGTTGGAGACCTCTTTAGCGGCAAAATAGTTAGGGCTTGTTTATATTTAAATTAGAAAAAATCATTTAAAAAAGGGTTTAGCAAACTCACCCCATCGCCTTTTTGTTACGCTTTTTTATGTTTTTATCAAGGTTCAATGTTTCGCAAAATATAACTCTAGATTAGGTTTACAGTTATCTCTGGCCTATAATCATTTGGTAATCGATTAAGATTTAAAACCTAGATTCAAGCCATGCACTTTGCTAGAAATCCAGCGAGTTGTATTTTTCTAAAAAGCTTCCTACTGAGCAACATCAACGTTAAATTGAAAGAAACTGTCAAAGATTTGGGTGGGGACTTAAAATGATTTTCATTCAGTTACAAATCTAAATAGCAGTAAAGGGCCAATAAGCTTATCAAGTCTAATCTCAGAGCAAAAAGCTATTTAATCTTTAAGGATCTGCTTATAAAGAGTTTAAGCTTGTCACCTTAGCGTTGACACTATTACGTTTTTACTCTGATAATAAATTATAAGTTTTCGCTCTGGTAATAAACTTAAGAACTTTCCCTACGAGTTCGAGTTAAAATGTTCAACGTCACCTTTGATTAAGTCTAAGGTTGAGGAATACGAAATTTCTTGGAACAAAAATATTGACTGTAACTCTTGATACAGTATTCCCCAAATTAGGGGTCTCAAACTAGCAACATTTAGTTGCGCCTTCTATTTCTTTTTAACACTACGCGTTTTTAAAAGATTGTTGATTGAAACCTAAGCGTTATTTTGAAACTCTTTAAATTTTTAATGCTAGGCACCTTACCACAGCCCTGACTTCTTAAAGCATCATAAATGTACTTAGCCATACACTCAAATAGCTTTCAAGCTTTGGGAACGACCTTGAAAATCATGGAAGCCTCATCATTAACTGCACAAATTAGCCCAGTTAAGAGCTTCTTGTTTTGAATTCACTCAAAGCTCTGTTTTATTCAGAGGCTTTAGGAGGAGTTTAAAAGATCCTGCTAGAGTTCAAAACTAAAACCTTGCAAAAGGACTTTATCGATTACCAAAACCTTGCCAACTTGCGTTTAGTTGTTCTTGAAAAATCCTTAAAGGCTGTTGGATTTGCTTAAAGTTAAAGGAAGTAACTCCCTAACCACAGGGCTAAACTGAGCGCGCGGTAAACTGATGCATCTTATGCCATTTTGCACGGCACTTTTTTCTAAATGACCTATAGACACTTCACGCAAGCAATCTTCAGCCAATGTTACAAACACTGGAGCACCAAAAGCTTTGTTAAAATTGCGTAAACTTAAAAAAACTCATTCGCAATCTGAAAGAGTAACGGGAGGCTCAAATACTGGCTGAAGGATCAAGGATTTATGCTCTAAGCAAACATCAACATGAAAAGGCAGATGGGCTCCTAAAGGTCATTGGCTTGCTTATCTACATCCTAAATAGTACCTAAAAACTCGACTTTAGGTACAAACTTGATTTTCGGTTTATTCTTTTTGTTCTACGAGTTTTCTGCGGCGATTTGCTGCTTTTGCAGCTCCGGGTACAATGGTTGCTAAGGTGAAAAACTTTCTTGCATGTGAATTTGCAAGCTGAAGTTTCGAAGGATAAAGAATCGAGAAACTTGCATCAACAAATATCAGATCAGGGGTATAGCTAAGCTCAGGGTTAAATTTATGCTCTGTAATCAACATAACTGAAATTTCTGATCGCTTAATGCAAGACACTTTAGGGATAAATCACTTTTAAACTTAAACCTAATTAGTATTGATGTTTGGTGAGTCACTTCTTAGCTGTTGAGTAATAAGAACTCAACTAAGGATCACTTAATTGAGGCACTGTAGGGTTTTTCAAAAAACCAACTATTAGGGTGCAATAAAAATTTTGACAGAAAGTTTAATGGCAATCATTCCATACTGACAGACAAAAAACGTCCTGTAGACTAAGTAGTTTGCTTCTCACTTCAAAAACAATGGTTCATAACAAATGCTCATAGGATTTCAGTTCATGTATATAATTTGGGAATGCTACTTAAGTTCAAGATAATAATCTAAATGTTTAACAAAGCAGCCAACTGTTTTTCGTGCCAAAGGATTCGTCTAAAACTGAATTTTTTTAATCATTCGTTAGACTTTCATGAAAAAAGACTGCATGACGCATTTAATTTCAGAGTATAATTTGTCGATTAATTGTTTTCTATTTTACTCGTATCATCGTTGGGGGGAGTTTTTTCTGGTATGCCAAAAAGTTACTTCGCGGTTTTAGTAGGTGCGCTAGGATACTTCGTGGATTTGTACGACATCGTTATCTTTAACATATTTCGTGTAGAAAGTTTGAAGGAGCTAGGTTTGAATGAACAGGAAGTTCTGAGTATCGGCGCTAATATTTTAAACGCACAATTAATCGGCCTTCTTTTAGGCGGTTTTTTTTTCGGCTTTTTAGGTGATAGATTTGGTAGAAAAACATCACTGTTTTTAACAATCTTTACATACTCCTTAACAACTTTCCTCTGCGGTTTTATTAAAGACCCTTTGATTTACTTAATTTTGAGATTTATTTGTGGGTTTGCTCTAGCAGGAGAGCTAGGTGTGGCAGTAACTTTGGTAGCAGAGCAATTTCCACCTAAGTCGCGCGGTTGGGCCGCAACAATCTTAACTGCTTTTGGAATTTCAGGAGTAATTTTTGCCTCGCTGGTAGGCAAGTATATTTATTGGCGATACGGTTATTTTTTAGGCGGTATTATGGGATTTGCTCTTCTCTTGCTGAGACTCTCTGTTAATGAGAGTGAAACTTTTCTTAAGGCAAAAACAGTAGAGCAACGTGGGAATATAATTTTATTCTTCAGCGCTTGGGAAAGAGCAAAGAGATTTCTTGTCTTAGTGTGGCTTGGTGCTCCAGTTTGGATTGTAGTGGGGGTGATGGCATCTTTTTCTTATGAAATCTCAAAATCGTTGGGCTTTGGGCCAGTTTTGGTTCCAACTGCAACCTTGTTTACTTATCTAGGTATTACCATAGGTGATTTTTTTTGGGGCGCTATGAGCCAAATTTTAAAAAGTAGAAAGAAAGCTATTTTTATATCATTGTTGAGTGTTGTCATAATCTCGGCTGGGCTGCTAATCTCTCCTCCCTCGAGTGAGGCAGGTTATTTAATTTTACTGTTTCTGCTTGGAGTAGCTGCAACAAATTGGGTTGTAGTTATCACTACATGTGCGGAGACTGTTGGCACAAATTTCCGAGCTTTAGCAACAACAAGCTTACCTAATTTTATAAGAGCCAGCGCAGTAATATTCATAGAGATTTTTAAAAACACTGCTTCTTTGTCCATATCAAAGTTACTTGTTCCCTCAATCTGCTTACTTTCAGTCTCTTTATTGGGGTTATTTTTGCTGAGGCTTATCCCTGAGACGTATGGAAAAGAGTTGGAATTTTTGGAGTCATGAAAAAACAGCATCTGATCATAAAACCTCTAATGGAGGCTATCTTTTAATCTGACTTTTGTGCAAGTTAGTTTTGACTCACTTTCTTTCTTCTGTGGTCGGGGGAGATCAAAGCAAAATTAAATATAAAGTTTAATCTAAGGCCCTTAGGATCACCACGACAGCTCAAGCTAATGAGAGTTAACAGCTAAAGGATATCTACCTTGTTTACAAGCACCGTTTTTTCATCAGCGATAAAAATATTTTGTTGGGGTATAAGTTTTACTCAAACCTTGCAATGTGTATTTAAAAAACTATAGTGCGTATGAGTGATTTACTTGATCCCTCAAATTTAGAAGCACTTAGAGTGCTTGACGAGACGGGGAGATATGTTGAGGTTACAAATCCAGTACACAGATTATTATTGTTGATTAACGAAATAAGGCAGGGGGTTTCACAGCTAGCTTAACAAGTAGAACTAGAAAGTTTGCAAAAAAACTATTTTAACTGTAGCTTGAAATTTAAAGTGCTAATCTAGGGATGTAGTTTTAGAAGCGCGTTAAGTTCGTCTTACCCTTAATTTAGCTTTTTAATCAACTTGCTGGCAAAATGGTAAACTGTATTTTATAAATTTTATAAGTTGAGGTTCTAATTGTTGGTCAAAATTATGACAACTATAAATGCGTTGAAAGTTAAATTTATTCCAAGCAAAGACTAGTCTAAACAGTTTAAGCCCATTTATCTCATGAAGCGTTCAAGGGAGGCTTACCTCTTGATATTTTAAGAGTTTACTTTAACGAAAGTTTGATTTTTTGGGAGAAAATCCTTGAAAGGCTGTTTGCAATATCTCTGGTTTAAGTCCAAAATAATCTATTAAAAATCATGAGTGTTCCCATACTTATTTGTGAAGGTGATGGAATCGGCCCAGAGATAATGCACTTGACGTTACGAGTTTTAGAAGCAGCAAAAGCGCCCCTAAGTTACAAGTTCGTAGAGTTAGGAGAAAAAGTTTACAACAGAGGAATCAGCTCAGGCATTCCTGAAGATTTTTGGGATCTCATCAAGAAGCACAAGGTTCTTTTAAAGGGCCCAGTAGCAACGCCCCTAGGGGCAGGATTTAAAAGCGTCAATGTAACTATTAGAAAAGGACTAGGCCTTTTTGCGAATGTTAGACCCTGCGTATCTTACCACCCTTTTGTAAAAACCTCTTACCCAGGAATAGATTGTGTGATTATTAGAGAAAATGAAGAAGATTTATACGCGGGAATTGAGTATCAGCAGAGCAGTGAGGTTTTTCATGCAATAAAAATAATCTCAAAACCGGGCACAGAAAGAATTATTCGCTACGCATTTGAGTATGCCAAAGCAAATAACAGACAAAAAATTACTTGTTTAACAAAAAACAACATACTGAAGCTAACTGACGGTTATTTTTATCAGCGATTTTTGGAGGTAGCCAAAGAGTATCCCGATATTAAAACAGAGCATTTAATCATTGATATCGGAGCAGCAAAGCTAGCAACCCAGCCCCAAAATTTCGATGTGGTTGTCACTCTAAATTTGTATGGAGATATTGTTTCGGACATTATAGCAGAAGTCAGTGGAAGCGTCGGCCTAGCAGCTTCGGCAAACATTGGAGAGGTTGCTTCTATGTTTGAAGCAATTCACGGCACTGCGCCTGATATAGCTGGACAGGGTATAGCCAATCCATCAGGGCTAATTCTAGCCAGTGTCTTAATGTTGCAGCATTTGGGACTGGTTGAGCATGCAGAGTTGATTTACAATGCTTGGGCAGCCACCATAGAGGCTGGGATTCACACGAGGGATATTGCGATTTCTAAATCAGTTTCCTCACAAGAGTTTACCGATGCAGTAATTTCAAACCTAGGCAATCAACCAAAAACTTTGAAAAAAGCTTCCTTCAAGGCAAAGTTAGACTTAAATAAAGTGTTAGCAAAAAATTACCAGTTTGAGGAAAAAAATTTCGAAGGAGTTGATGTTTTTATTGAATTTCGAGGCCCTGTAGAACAGCTGGCAGAAACATTAATACTCAGCCAGCAAAATTTCAGTTTAAAGCTAATATCAAATCGGGGCTTATTAATATGGCCCCAAAAAACCTCAGACATCGACCCAGTAGATCAGTTTAGATGTAGGTTTGTAGGCAAAAACCAAGATGACGTGCCGAACTTATTAACGAGTTTACAGCGGCTTGGCGTTCAAATTTTAAAAGTAGAGTATCTTTTTTCATTCAATGCCAGAAGGGCTTACTCACTAGCCCAGGGTGAGTGAGTAAAAATTAGTTTTCTTAAAAAGCCCATGGTTTCTAACTAATCGAGACCTATCAACGCGAATGTTTTTTTTAGTAGATCTCTCTCGCATAAAAAATCGTTATCCAGTATACTTATTAAAGAAGAATTTATAGAGCTAAATACTAACTCGTTCACTTTACCCCAAACTTCTCGCTTTGTTAAATCCTTCATTTACTTAATCAGCTAGCCGCCTAACTAAACGATTGTTTGCTCAAAAAAGTGGCAGAAATTTTAAATTAGTCTCATAAAATGCAAATAAAAGGTAATTTATTTTTAAGGAGGCTGCGACCAAACGCCGCCGCAACTTAAGACAATACTATCATTAGCCTAGACCATTTTTATTTGAAAGGGCCCCTTCAATTCTCTTCTTTAAACTTCTGAAAATAAACCTCTGAAAATCCTGTTCTGGCTTGGTAACAAAACTCTTGATACTGTCATAACCTTTTAGAGTGAGCAGATTTGAGCACTCAAGATTAGAGCCAAACACCATTCTGGCCGCTTTTGAAAGTAGTAAACTAGGCCCAGGCCTCGGTTGGAAAATACATGGAGTAGGCGGGCGGTTGTTTCAATTTTGGGCAAGCCCAGCAGAAAGAATGGTGGAAAAATGCTCAGCCTTTGATCTTAAGCCTACCCAAGAAGCGGCCTCTGAATTACTAAAAAAGCTAAGAGGCGATCAAAACCCAAGTTCTTCCTCAGATGTCGAGTCGTCAATCGAGATCAATGATTTGAGAGCCATTTTTAACTCTTCTCTTCATCTATTCTCGCAAGGAGTGTACCGTTCAATAATCTCTAAACAGCATCGGGGCAAGGTGGTTTGGGGAGCAAGATTAGTTTTTCCCACACCAGTTGGGTTAGTTAGGCTTGGGCCGATTGTTTTTCTGAAGGATTGTCCATCGAATATAACTTTTACTGCTAACCACTACACAGGAATTTTCTACTCCAACGAGGGTAGAAACTTTTATAGGGCTGATGATCCAATTCCTCCTAATTGTTCTGCTTTAAACCTAGCCGGCTTGGCAACTCAGCCAATATATGTCGATCCTCTCTTAATAGGCTTCTTTGAAATTCCTAATCAAGAAAAAATTTTGGACAAAACTTTTTTCGTACCTGGCTTGAGTGCACTACAAAATTTCAACATTTCTTTTGAAGTAATACGAGCTTTATCTAAAGTGCTCTTTTTATCCGCTTACAGTAAAAACTGTCTTCGAAGCGGGTTTGTTTTAGTTGGCGATACTCCGATTAGTGTGGTCGAGCTACTTTCAGCTGTAAACATACAGGATATATTTGATTCATTAATCGACAGCGACCGAAGTCCATTTACTGTAGAGGTTCCGACGAGAAATTTCTTAAACAAGGATTTAACAGTAGGGTTGAATGATACTTTTAAGCTTCGTTACGGCGCAGAAATTGAAGAAGGCAATTTTAGAACTTTAATAATTCTAACTCCTCCGTCTGCTCAGCCAGAAAAACTGGCTCAGGCGGTGGGATGGTTGTTAGCAGCCGTAAGAGAAAACTTCTCCCACAGTGATAACAGTGATAGTTTTTGGAACAGCACTAATTTTTGTATTTTATACTCTAAAGGCCTAGGACGATATAGTAGACTTATGATCCATTCACCGGAATACTCGAGTAGTCTAAGAGCGTTCATAGAGTGAAGAGGGCAACCACTTTACCCTTAAAAATTTCAAAATTGACACTAAGAGATTGCTAAAGCTTGGTAGCTTAAAAGGGAGTAATCAGCAAGTACGTAGACTTTGAAGTTTTTTAAAGGAAGCTTAAGCTAACTAGATCTCTTTTAGAACAATTTAAAATTAATTTTAAACGGATAACTTCAACGGTTTTGCTGTTCTAATTAGGTGATTTAAAAAGCTTTTCGCTATTAAAAAGATTTTTTGTAATCGTAAAACAAAAAATATATTTATCAGATGCTAATTTTACTAATTTTTTAGTTATTGCTTGACACCCAAAAACCTAGCGCTTTACCTAAATTACTGGATCTTGTAGCGCTATCTAATAGACTAATTTCTTGCATTACATCAAGCATCACCCAAAAGAAGTGACAAAGTAGACAATCCTTTAAAAATTCCAAACAATCTCCCTAAGTTGGGTAGGCTTTTGCATATAAAACGAGGTCTTATGCAATTGATAAGTTTTTGTTTTTGATATAAACTAGTATTAACTACGTGAGGCAAATTGACAAGCAAAACAAGTTTTCATTCAACAGATTTGTTAGGGGACTAGGTGTTCTAATCTCAGTAGCTTGCAATCAGGCCAAATATGCCGCCACTCGGAGCAAGCAAGAGAGGATAGAAGAGTTGTTTTTAGAAGCTCGTAGCGACTTGGCAAAAGTAGTTAACTTGCTGGAAGAGAAACTGATTGGTCCTCAGGCTGAAGATAATGGAACTCTAGGAGACGCAACAGAGTGGGTTGAAGTGGCAGATCGGCACTTAGTTGGATTTATAGAAAAACTTAAGCAAATAGTTGAGTTAAAGCCTCATCCTGTAACGATTGATAAACTCAGAACCGACGCGCATTGGTGTCTAAGACAAGTGCTTCTAATTTTTCCCCAGCTTTATAGCTTATTAACTGAAAAACTTTCAACTCTAGATGAAAGCACCTTAGAAAAGCTTAAGGGGCTTTGCTGGCAGATTTCTGATAAAGGCAACAACCCGTTGTTTTTCATAGGATTTCCCAGGTCAGTTTTATCGAGCCTCGAGCAAACTTTGTCGAATGCATTTTCAATGCAGACAATAGAGCTAGTTTTAAGTCAACCTTTTTTTAACACTCCTAATAGATTGGTGCTCCCATTCATTGCGGGATCAATAAATCTAGCACTTGCCAGGTCCAGCTATAGTCTGAAACAACTCGCTAACAACCTTCATACAATATGGATGGCATATAAAAACTTAGGAACCTTTTTGTTAAGCCACGAAATTGAAACTTCTGATGAAGTCTCGCAGCTTTCAAAGGGCGTCTCTATAGCAGACAGACTTAAAAACATTCATCTAAAAGATCCGCTAATGGAAGGCCAAAGCCAAAACAATCGAAATAATTTTGAGGGAATCCTTCAACAGCTGATAGAACCAGTTGAAGCCATTTTTCAGCGCTTTTTACAAAAACACACCAACGCTCAGCTTAAATCCATGGTCAGTCAATTTGAAAACTTACAGCAACTTTGCATCGAGCAATTCAATGCCAAACATAAAAATTTCCAAAGCGGAGGACCAGAGGCTAGAGTTGCGCGAGGCCTTAAAAATAACTTTTTAAGGTTTTTAGAAAAATTGTTTGCCCCTATCATCCAAAACCAGCCTAGGTATTTTGGTTTCTGACAAGCTTCGGTAAGAGCCTGTCTTTTAAGATGAAAATCGTTTATGGCAGGAAGTGTTTTTAATCTTTGTGGTACTGAAATTAAATATCTAATTACGCAACTTAGCAAATCACAAACTCACTTTTAAAACTCTTTAAAATCTTCAGTTTAGAAAGGCTAAAAAGCTTTTCTTTTTGAGCTAGAAGTAAAAAACTTCGACTTTTCCAGAATCCATAATAAAGAAGCTTGATTAGCTTGGTCGGAGTATTTTTAGTTTTTAACAATATTTTATTTTTAAATGGTTTTTTAGTGTAGCTTGAAAAGTTGAAAAAAGAAGATTTGGCAAGGCGCTGTTATGCAGACGAAGGACTTCCTCATTCCGGGACCTTTTTCTTTTATTGTCTGCCCTTTTACCCAAATGCTTGAGCGAGTAACCAAAAACTATACTCTACTCAAAAAATCCAAAAAAATACACTTAAAACATACGAATCAAAGGTAATTTATTTTTAAGGAGGCTGCGACCAGATTACCATGCAATTAAAAGATTTAAAATTTATCTTAGCAAGCTGCGTTAATATGTTACGAAAAGCTTAAAGGAATCGTTGGGGGTCCACCCAAAAACCTCGTCTATCACATCCCGGATGAAGGCCAAAGGTTGAAAATGTCTACCATCAAATTCGATAGCCCCACCGCTTTGCCATTTTTCCCTTGAAACCCTTATCACCTTTAAAATTCCCTCTCCTGGGTTGGCTGTTTTGATTTTAATCCACGTGTCATAGACCTGTGCGGGTAGCAAAAGCGCAGCAACAGGTTGGATAGTAGATCTTACAGCGCCTATTGAATGCTCAGTCACCTGGGGGCACTCTTCAGAACTAAGAGTGTTCCGATAATCATAACTTCTAATCCTGATACCGCTTGCATCTGCTGCTAATGACAAAAGATGCCCGTAGCTTCGCAAACTTAAGACAGGTTCGACGGGATAAGTTGACAAACCAATTTGATGAGGGTTATAAAACCTAGTTAAAGCAACGCCAAGGGGAAGAATTTGCACCTTGTCACACAACTGACCCGCCTCCCTTTGAATTACTTCAATAAAACCTCTACCATAAGAGTCTTCTAATGAGAGCATTTTCCCCACCTCTTGACCCTTTTTGTCAATTATATCAGCAAGGGAATCATACAATTTGGCAAACGGCTCATATTTTAGCTTGTTTCTACCACCTAAAAACCATGCAGTGTAAGGAATAACTGATTTTGTATCCCCCCTAATAGCAAGAGCAACCTCGGAAATTTGTCCTTCATCAACTCTGCAAGGAAGAAAGTCACAGCAAACATATGTGTCTTGGCAAAGTTTTTGATAAGCTTCGTCGCTTAACTGAACTGCTCTTACAACTTCACTAAGGTCGAGTTCCTTAACTTGACCAAGCATTAGCAAATACTCAACCTCACAGTTCCCCAACACCTGGTAAAGTGGCTCATAAGCTTTTTGACTAGATAACTCTACCCTCATACAAAGTTCAGCTTAACAGCAACTTCAAACCTAGTCAAATACGGGGCCACCAAAAAGGAGAGATCTACTGAGACAAAAATGGACTAATCTAAAAACTAAATTCGTGAAACTGCATTGTCCGCAAGGTTACGAAATTAACCTATTCCCAAACACTAAGTAAAATCAGTTTTGCATAAAGACAAACGTAAGAGAGAAGTTTGTTTGGGCAAGTATAAATAGCATGAATATCTGTCTGGTCAACATTGATCAAACATCACAAACAGCGTTTTTTCAGTGTACGTTTGAAGGTTTATCGAAACAACAAATTGGGGCTTAAATTTTCACCAATTAAGCATGGTTTTTTGACGCTTCTTAAGGCTCATACCTCACGGAAAAAGGATCAAATTAAGACTTGTTTTTGGTGATGCTACCTAAAAAGGAGCTCAACCTAGCTCGTAACCTTGGGCTTGCCCAAATTAAGTATGCAGAGAATTTTTAACAAGCTAAAGCTACCGGCTAGCTAAAAGAGCACCTCATTAACTTTTGATTAAATCAAGGTGAATCTTGCATCCGAGTTTTTGTAAATTCACAAAAGCATACTAGTAGCTACCTTTTAACATTAATTTGAAAGCCTTGCTTCAAAAGGCCAATAAAGTTCTTTCAAATTGTTAAGTTATTAACAACTAAAATGTCATCAGCGGCTTAATTTTATTTTCACAACTGCTTTTCAAGCCCTCAAAAATTGCCGTTTAAAGGCGATTTAAATTTCAAAAATCATCCCAGCTAAAGTGAGACTACATGTATTAATGCATTCAGAGTTCAAAAGTGTCCGCTTCCGGAAAATCGTTTATATTTACAGAGTTTCTTTGCTACTAACCTCATCAACCATTTTTCTTCCCAAAGAGGGGTATCTGAGTATATTTGTAGGCCCGCGGTTTAAAATAAGAGGGTAAGGCCAAACCCCTGACACTAATTTTCTTCAGGCCTTTAAAGTTTTGATAAACTTAAGCGACAAACCAAGAGTTTAGGTTTTGAAATTAATGCTAAAGCACCTCTCGATCGAAAAATTTCCTCTGCTGAAGCTGCAAAGCCCCGGCAAGCAAAACCTTTAATAGCCTAGAAGTTTCAGGTCTCAAAAATGCACAATGCTAGCATAACTTATATAAATATTGTTTAAACAATCTGAAGAATGCAGTCCCTCTACGAACCTCGAACTGGCTGTACCTCAACATTTAAAGACCGCATAGCGTTTGAAATACTAACTAATCTTTTAGAGTTCGCTAAAATTTATAAAAATTTAGACCGAGACGAAATTCAAAGCTTCAGCAGAGATTATGGTAGTTTGTCAGCCCAGGAACTATTAAGCTTGTTGACTGCCTCCCACAACAATTACCTAAGATTACTCCGAAGCTGTAGAACTTGTATAGAAAACATATCCGATCAAATTAATGACTTACTACTTGTTTCTCTGCATGAGGCAGATCTAAACAATTTTTTGGATCAACTGCAAAAAACCATCCACTCTTTCAACTTCTGTGCTCGAATTTTTGAGTCGTACTCTAGAGAAGTTGCTGAGTTAGAAGCTTTAAAAGAAGCTTATTTAAAGAGCTTTCTGCGAGAAAAAAATTTTAAATCTGTTGCTGAGGAATCAGAGCGATTATCTACCTTAGAACGAGATAGGGAAAAATCTAGAACTCAGCCTAATCTACTTCAAAGACTAAAAAACCTCTTTTCACGAAGAACTAAAATTGAAGATTCCCATGCCGTTTCTAAACTTGAGAGTGAAATACGCGAACTTGAAATGTTTTTAGAGCTAGCACAAACGTGCGTTGATGACTCAGCCGATTTTTTTAGGCACCTTTTAAAGCAAAACCTTCAAGTCTTAGCAACCAGAGTTTTTACTCAGCTTTTAGATGCGCTAGATCGTGAAGTTGCCTTTACAGATGTTGCTACTGAAGAGGAAATCTTTTTAACAAGAGAGCAAAAAGAAGAACTCGTAAAGATTTACTTAAATCACTGCGTTAAACCTCTTCTTGAAGATCCTAAAACCCAGCAATCGAGCAGTGCTGAAGATAATTTAGAAGCAATTGACCAAACTCTAGAAGAGTACAAAAAATATCTTCTAGGTGAGATTGAAAATCTAGAAGAGTCAGAAAAGCTTAGAGAACTAAAATTAAGTCTTCACAGCAAATATTGTGAGTTACCTGATCGAAGGCAGTTTTGGGGTTCTGCACAGAGGTACCTAAAAATCCTTGATCAAAGCAGTATCTTAAAACTAGAAAGCCTTATTTTTTTCGTTAGAAATTTAAAAAAGTTAACGGAGTCTCTTCCCCCAGAATTGATAGAGCCTCGAATGGAGATGCGTCTTTACGATTTAGAGAAAGGTTTACTAACTGAAATTCAACCAAATTTACCCTTCACTCAACACTTTAATCCTTTGATCTGGCGGGCCGTCAAGATGTTAGTAAGTAAACGCTTTGAGTCTGACGTTTGCTGTGACACCTTAGAGACTTGGTTAATTGATAAATTACTAAGCGATTTCCAAAAATCTCAAGAAGGCAGAGAATTAAGGTTTTCAGGAGGGGGAGAATCGCAAGAATTTAGAATTTTAGGATTGCTAAGAGGCTTAGGTAGAAAAGACTCTATTCTACCCATTTTATTAATCTCGATTGGTGCAAATTCCTCAGACATTCGTAGGACTGCTGTTCAAATTTTTTGGGAGATGTTGCAAAGAGAAGATTCTAGAGATTTCCTTAAACAAGTCTTTGAAAAGTACAAGGTTGCAGGCTTTGCAGAGCTAGAGTGTCTTCTCAAAGAGTTCGCAGATAAAGCTGACGAACCTGATTTCTTGGATTGCTTAGTAACTAAACTATTTGATGTCTGCGAGGATCTTCTTTGTGTCTTGCTGAACGAACACTCATTCTATAGATTTTTTGCATTAAAAGGCCTCAGTATGAGCCAGAAAACTCAAAGATTCAACAGTGTGCTAGCAAGCTTTAGTAGGAAAGGGGATTCGTTAGCTTTAGAGGCTTTAATCCATAGGGCATTGGGGCTGTTCGCTGATTCTCAGGCGGGCGTTGATGGTTTCGCTTTGGGAGAAGTTTTTAAGCTGCTTGATGAGGAGGTCTGCACTAAACAAATTCTAGAAATTTTGTCTAAGCACGCCACAGTCAAACCTCAAGAAGTCAGATCAATACTTCAAAGGAATTTACCCGCTGCTGAAAGAAGCTTGTTAAAGTTGTTAGAAGATGAAGAGGCATACCCTCTTACGCAATTTATAGTTTCTCCAAGTATTACGACTAAATTGCTTGAGCTAGCACAAAAAAGGAAGAGCAGAGCAGCAGAAGCCCTATTACTTCATCATCTTCCCTCACTGAGTAAATCATTAGTGACGGCATATTTGGCCCAACGCTTTTGCTCCCTCGGTAGTTCAATTTTAGAGGAAGTGGATTTTAATATAACAAATGCACTTGAAGACAGCCGGGGTTTTTTACTTGCTGTTTTGAATGTTGTTTCTCGCGAATTTAGTTTGCAGCTTACTAAAGAGCAATTTACAAATTTAAATCAGGCGATTGATTTTGTACTTGAGCTAGAGCAATCAGGACAAACTATCTTAGCTTTAACTTATGTTAGTCTTCTTTTTGAAGCTATTGAGCAAAACTCGCAGGAATTTGAGCCTCAACAAATAATAGATAAACCTACCAGCACTATGAATCGTAACCGTAAAAAATTAAAGCTTGAGCCTTTAATTGATCCAAGATCATTAAACTTAACCAGACAACTAAATGCGATTAATCCAGTAGCAGCGCGAGCTTTTCTTCACCATGTTGCTTATTTCCAAGGGAAATTAGACGATCTTTTGAAAGACTATGAAAATCTTATAGAGGAAGAAAGAAAAGCAGGGCTCACACACACCAAGACAGATTCAAGCTGGAGTTGGGATAACTTTTTTGAAGATCTCATTTTGACTGTCTTAACAGAAGATCAAGAAACATTTGAGGAATTGAGACAATCAATATTAGGACCAGGCTCACTAGAAATACAAAACCTCGAAGCTTCTCTCAGCGAGAAGTTCACGCTAGCGTGGCAGCTATTTCAAGATCAGTTAGTTCGGTCTTGGTTTAATCTAGTTGTCGAACGCTTCTTAAACCAAGGGATGTCTGAACAAGAAGCAAAAGTAAAGGCAAGAGCAGAAATTATAAGGCAAGGGCAGGCAGATATGCTGTATCATGGAACCAGCTTCTCAAGGGCCAATCAGATCTTAGAGGGTCTGGGTTTGAGAGCTCTCAACGAAAAAGGTCTTCCAGGAGCGTTTGTTACTGACAGCCTGCGAGTAGCAAGTCAATATGCCCATGAGGCCTTTAAAGAGGAACGGGATTCAGGTTTCGAACAAGCTAAACCTGCCATTTTGTACATCAGAGCTAAGAGATTAAGCGGGCAAGAGATCAAGCTTGAGCCGATGGGAGTGCTTAATGAGCCCTTAATTGCTAGATTTAGAGCAGGCTCACCAAACGGAGTATCACTATTAAGTAGGGTCCCTGCCCGTTATGTAAGCACTCTTAGTCGGGAGCCTGAGAAAGATTTCAAGGTTTATGAAGTATACCCAGGATTTACGTCTCGCGACTCTATAGCGTGGCTTTCACCACAGGCTCAATTAGCTGAAAAAGTAGCAAAACAAGAGAGGTTAAGAAGAGCGTTTAAAATTAGAATGGATGAGTTTAAAAAATCGTTCAAGGGGGTGCTTTTAAGCAAAAAGCCGAATTTTCAGCAAGAGCTTGATGAGATTTACAATCATTTGAGGGCTCAAAACAGTTCTTATACTAAAATCATAGAAATTTTAGACACATATATCCTTGCTGCCTTAGAAGACTCAGAAAGATCAAGTAAACTTTACAAGATCTACGAGAATTTTGCCAAACAATCATAGTACAAGCTGGCTTTCATTCACGATTATTTTATACAGTACCCTGAGGCAATAGATTTGATAACTGAGTCAGACTCGGTTGACGAAATAGTGCACAAATTAAACTTTTATATATACGATCAACAGCGAGCGGCCTTAGAAAGTTCAAGAAAAATTATTTCGAAACTTAACCATCTAGCCTACGAGGCCACAGGGCTAAACGATTTGCATTTAAACTCAAACGAGTTGCATTCAATTTTAGTTAATTTAAGCCTTGGCGGTTGGACTGATGAAAAGATTATGTGCCACTTTAAATCAGCGCTTCGTAAAATTTCGTCTGCTAGAAAAGCGATTTTTAAAAATGTAGTACAGAGAGCCTTGTCTGGTATACCAGCTTCAATTGAAAGACCTAGCGATGATCAATTTACGGTTGTGCTTACGGCCTCTGTAGGACGGGAGGAGTCATCTTTTCAAAGCGATTTAGATTTTCTTATTTTTATAGAGTCAGACGAAACTTACAGACAGTTTGAGGAGTTTTTTGTATTTTTTAGAAAAGCTCTTTTGGAATAGTTGGAAAAGTTAAACTTCGTCGCACCTGATTTTGGCTTGATGCATCTCTGTCAGACTTTTGTAACGCCCGAGCGGTTGCAAGTTCGAATATCGCCTCTTGCATCGAAGCAATTTGTTGAACCTACGGTAATTCTGGATGCTAAAGCTGTGTATGGATCTGAAAAGCTGGTTCATAAAGTCCAACAAGCTTTAGCTTTTAAGCTAAGAGAGGAGAGAGAGGCTTGGCTGCAGTTTTTAAAGGAAAAAAAACTGGAGCCTTTTAAAGAGTCTTTGAGAAACGGTTTGGATCAGTTGATAGCTGGCGACCCTCCGGGTGATTATAAAGTTCAATTTAGAAGGATTATCCCATTTATGGTTTACTACTTAGTTACGGCAAATATTGAAAAATTTTCAGATACTTATGAACTTAACTTACCACTAACTACAAGCGAGCGGCTAGAAAAACTAGCAGAAGTAGGGGTTTTAGACAATGAAGACGCTAAATTTTTGCAAACAAGCCACGAGGTTATTCTTCAACTTTACACGCGTTATAGCCTTGTTGAGCAGAGTAGTCATCCAAAAGCTAACCTGTATATTTTGACGTTAGAAGAAAGGGGAAGACTGCAGTACATGGCTGAAGAGCTTTTGAGACTTTTTGATAAATATATCACCTTGTAATTGCGGGCTGAGCGTATTACATAGGCTTCATCGGAAGAGTTTTCTAACTTTTGATGCACCCGCAAAAAATATATGCAGGAAAATAGAAAGAATTTTTTAACTTAAGTAGTTCAACTGGCAGCAATTAAGTTTTCATTTATAAAGCGCTAAAGGTTTATCAACAGACCTTCAAAAGTTGCAAATATCTTGAGGTTGAGTTTTAATTTAAAAATAGAGTAGTGTAGCTAAGCTTTTGATTTTGAATTCGAGTGATTAGTAGCTTTTGAATCACCTTTGATGCTCGAAAAGTAAGCTGAGGAGGATTTAAGTGCTTGAGAACAGTAACAACTTTCACTTACTACTTTAAGCATGCTCTGCTAAAAAAATTGAAATATTTTTAGCTGCAGCAAACAAATAGATGGCTGACTTTAAATTTTAAAAAAGTCTTCTTCAGCCCACTTAGGGAGTTTTTAAAAATTTAAACTTTAAATTTTTTCGAGAGCGATATTTCAGATTTTTCGTTTTAACAAACCAGTTAAATGGTTTGTCAGAGCAGGCTAGCAGCAGTTTAGCTAAAAGTTTAAAAAAGCCGACTTCCCCCTTATATTAAATTAAGATTAAAACATGCCTCGATATTAAGAGCTTTTAAATGGCAAGCGTAATTGATCGCTTGAACTCAAGTGTAAAATCGTTAATTAAAAAAATAAGTTTTATCGGTAAAAATGTTTAAATTAATAGCCTCTAACTATCAAGTTGTTTTGCTAGATCTAAATTGCACATTAGATTTTGTTGAAGAGCTATGTTTTGAATCATAAGAATTATTTATAAAATTTTTGACCATCTGTTAGCACTAGGATTAATACATCTTAAAAAACTAGAGACCTTTTGCCTTAAAACTAAAGTGAATATTACAAGTATCGGGGGCAAACGAGTATACAACTGAGCGGCAACTCATATTATGATCAGAAAGTTGAGCTCTCTGAACAAAACAACTCAGCTGATTTCATTGACAGGAAGGCTTTCAAAGACCAACTGGGTTTGAAAGATCAAGATGCAGTTTTGCCAGATTTGTTAGATTGTTGGGATGTGACAGGTTCTGAAAATTAAAAATCTCGAGTTAAAATAGGCTACATATAATCTCTGTCAGACTAGAAAAAATCAAATCTTGGCTGAAAAGGCCAGAGTGGTAGGCTATTTAAACATCACGGTAGTTGATCTATTTCGGTTCCCATGCGGAGGGCAACAGTTTGCACATAACACTCAGGATTTACTCAATCTTGTACCGGACGACTGCTCAACTCAGCCAAAATTAATTCGTACACATCAGTAATTAAAAATCAACTCACAAACAGTGTGCCTTGTCAGTTCAAACCTAGCACAAGTAGTACCAAATTTTACAAGGTGTCAAGTTTTACAAGATGAAAAACCGAAAAAATACCGGTTGATAAACTTACCTAAAATACTCTGGGTCCCAACAACATCCACTCTACTCTATCTATTTGTTTCTGCAAGTTATAATTCTGTATCAAAATAAAAAAATATTTGATTCAGGTATTGATGAGGCTTTCGGAAGATCCAAGAGCGGTAGAGACTGAAAGGTTAGCGCCTGATAAGCCTTCGACTGACCTTATTGTAGAGGGGCTGTGCATTAATCATTTGGTGCCACAACTTTTTGAGGGGTGTCAACAAGTTTTAAAACGCTTGGTAGACAGCTTTCAAAAACAAGATTTAGAAGTGTACCCTCCCTGGGAAAGAAAGCTGATAGAAAAAGCTCAGCGTGTTCAAAACGATCCTGAAGCCCCTCCGTTCAGCATTAAAATAATTGACTCTGCTATCCCTAATGCTCAAATACACCTGCCCTCGAGAACAATTTTTATCAACCTAGGGCTTCTGCAGAAATTTGATTGTTGGGATCAGGTGGCTTTTGTCTTGTCCCATGAAATAGCTCATTTGGTTTATAGGGAGATTGCTCCCACTTTGACAGGACCGCATAAGCTTGCAAATCGTGCACAGTCTCACGACTCTGAGTATTTTTGCGACGAGTTTGCTTTAAGGCTAGTTGATTCAGCGGGTTACAGTGTGAATTTTGCTTCTCATTCAGCTATTTTACCTGAAGAGGAACGTGATCCTCTAAAAAATTTTAACTTGGGTATATTGTCGAGTCATCCATCTTTAGAAGCTCGAAATTTAAGGTTGAGGGAATATAGGGATGAAAACTACTGGGAAAACTATAGTGAGACATCTGCTTACCCGTTTTCTGAGGAAGAGCGTCAAGAGCTAAAGAGGCAACCAGAAATTGCCCGACTGGCTCAGCGACGGAACACGCCAGATCCGCAAAATATTCGAGAAGCAATAATAAGCTGCTTTGATTTAGTAAGGGAGTATCTGGCTGAGACTGGGTATTCCATGAGCAAGTTATATCCTTCCTATTTTGCAAAGTTTGCTTCGTTGAGCAATAAAGATGTTGATATACCTGATCGATTGAAGCCTTACTATGAATCTTTTCGTTCTAGGCATTCTAAACCTCTGGAGGAGATGTATGCATCTTTACAAGAACGCTTGAAGGAGGCAACTCCGCCTTTTGAAGAGTTTTGTAAAATAGCTTTTTTGGACACGGTAGAGGGAGGCTGGTTAAGATATTCAATACTTGAGACTAGCGATCACGTAAACACTATGTTGGCAAGATTAGCTGAGGCTGAAGAGGCTACAAAGGTTAAAGAAAAAATCCTACCTGAAATAAAACGGGAAATTGATCAGATCAAGGGAGTAGATGAGGAAACAAAGAAGACTCTTATAAGTGCTTTTGAAGACTTAATACTCAAATTTGAGCCAATATGGGAACGATCTGGGGACTTTTTTTCTTGGCCTACACGATCTAGAGATTTTATAGATTTAGGAACCTATGAAAAACGAGGAATCTTTAGAAGCAACTTAGGCTTTCAATATGGAAGAGTATCTTCGACAACTGACATAGAGACATTGAGACAGCTACGACAGGTTGTTCATAATTTACCTTCCTTAGCTGAAGTAGATATCTCTCACGCAAATCTGTTTACAAGCTTAAGGATAGAGACTTTGCTTTTCCAAACTATCAGGAACAAAGTAATAATGAGAGCTGCTGAAGCAGTGGGGTGGAAGGATCCTGAGAGTCATAAGTTGTTTGTTGAGATCTTAGAGCTATGTGTAACCAAATTTGGGATTGAGGGTTCTCGAGATCTCGAGCTGCGACAGCTTAATCCAGAATATTTAAAGAATCCCATCAAAACTCTGTTAAGAGAAAGGAAGTATTTAACTGCTTATTTTTTACTTAAAAGTATACCAACCGAGGCCAGAGCTAGTTTGTTAAATGATGAGGAGTTACTAGGTTTAATTGATCGTACAGAAGATAGTAGAGCAATTTTAGCAAGATTGCACTATAAGAGGACAAATACAAGTGAGATTTTAAGGATTTTGAATGAAGGAACGTGGGAAGAAGTCAAACGAGTTATGACAAGCTTAGATGCAATACCGGAAGAAGACCGTCATCAGATAGCCCAAGCTCTGGAGCAGAATCGGGATCGATTACGTCAGATTGCTAGAGATAAAGTTGACCGCAGAGTCTTTTTAGGAAAGGGGTTTGAATTTTTGTTTAATTTTTACCTTGATCAAGGCTGTTCTGCAAAAGACAGCTTTTTGCGTGCAGCAAGTTTTTGTTGTGTTCCGATCTGGGGTATGTCAATCCGCGCCCAGGTAGAGGGTGTATTAAAAAGTTTGACAAATGATGAGCTTCTAGCTGTACTAAAGTTAGCATTAGAGGAAGATAAGTATCTCGTTTCATTTGATAGCCTTAAAAGGGAGGTTTGTAATCGTTTTAATTTACCTTTGGATATACCTCAAACTGATCATTTTTTTCACTCCAGCCTAGGGGTGAGGAGCATAGAGGTGAGGAGCCGAGAGGTTAGGAGCCTACTAGTGAGTGAGTTTGAGCGTTCTGTGCCTACTCCGCTTCCTGACATTCCTCAGTTGGCTCAACTTGATGACTCTGCTCTTCTATTTGCTCTACATGCCGGAAAAATTAGGGCTAGTTTTACCGTAAACGAACGGCTTAGCCAGCTTAAAGAAACGGGGCAGCTCACTATAGACCAAGTCTCAAGACTCGCTTCACTGATTCCATCAGAGTATAAGCTTTTAAGGGATGTTTGGGACACCGGTATTTTAGAGCCAGAAGAGTACTATGTTAAGTTTTGGTTAAAAGATGTACCTTATTTTGAGTATTTTAAGGAACACGGGTTTAGGGATTTTGAAGGTCGCTCTGTTAGGGAACAACTAAAGTGGTTTGACCAAAACTGGCCTGAAGCAACTCAGTATCGCGATATTATCTTGTTAAAACTCTTTAAGCCATGTTGGAAGAATTTACAGCTCGATGAGAAGCTAGAAGTGCTGCGTAAGCTTTATGATAAAAATAGAGCAGGAGAGCTTCTGTATGAGACATTAGATAAAGCTTTAGAAAGCTCAAGAGACTTTGATAGCAGGCTACAGTTAGTGCTTCAATTTTTTCCTGAAGCTGGGGCAGAGAGGGATATTTTTTTGAGAAAGGTTTTAGGTTTTGGAGAAGTTAGTAAGCAGCAAATTTTTCAAGTTTTTGAGCTTTTATCGGCTTACTCCCGGGAAGCGACTTTAAAAGAGAGTTTTTTCCATGGCACTGTATTAGCTTATGTATCAAATTTATCACCTGAGGACAAAAAGGAACTTTTTTTGTGGCTTGTTGGGTCGCAGCAAAAGCCTGATTGTGTTAGCAAGTGGGAGGAAAAGCTGAGGCTTAAACTAGATTTTTTAATAGGCCTGTTCAGGTTGAAAAACTTCAGGGATGATTTAATTAAAAGTATTTTTGCGCAAAACAATGGATTATTTGAGTCACATAATCGAGAACATCTAGAGGAAGTATTAACAAAGTGTTTCAGCCCGTTTTTTAGAGCTGAAGCATTGAAAAGTTTAAATGCGGATGAGCAGGCTAAATACTCTAAGGTGCTTGAGTTTACTAGGGAAGCTTTGATGGGGTTATTTGGAATAAGTAGTGAGTACAAGAAGTTAACAGTTTTAACAAGATTGCTTGATAGGGTAGTAGAGTCGGACGGCAAGTTAAGTGGGTTAGATCTTGTTTGTGAGGTATTAAGTTCGTATGGGGTTGTAGGGGTTAAAATAGGGCAGATTTTAGCGGAGCAACCAGGTCTTCAGCTAAACTATCCGCTATTAGTTGAGAAGTTGGAACGGCTAAAGGACTCAAATCCGATGGATTTGCGTGATGCGATAGAACTTTTACTTAGGAACCCGAGGGTCGTAGGGCGGGATTTTAAGGTTTTGCGGATGTTAGGAGCTGCATCGATAAAGGCTGCTTTATTGGTAGAGATTGATGGAGAGGAGCGTGTTGTGAAGGTATTAAGACCGGAAGCTAACAAGGGGCTGATGGAAGAACAGGAGATTCTAAGAGAACTGCAGGAAATTTTAACTCCGGTTGTTCACAGGCACTTTTCGTTAGACTTTAAGCTACCAGACTACTCGGGTCGTGTTTTTAGAGCGTTAGGTGAGGAGCTTGACTTTGAAAGGGAGAAGGAAGGAGCTAAGAAGCTGACTGAGAGTTTGGAAGAGTTAGGGCTAGACGATAAAGTAGCACTGAAAACTCCAGAAGTATTTGAGCATCTGTCAACGAAATGGTGCATAGTTGAGGAGAGAGCGCCAGGGGTTAGTTACTCGGAGTTTTGTAAGCAGTGTACGGAAGAAGAAAGGCGTAGGATCAATGCAGCTTTGCAGAGATGGATGATAGAAGCGCTACTTGAAGCAAGAGTAGTTCACAATGATCTTCATGGAGGTAATATTTTTGTGGATAGACGAGAAGACGGAACTTTAATAGTAACTTTAATTGATACGGGGTCCATGGTTCAAATTGAGGACTCAAGAGATTTAGGATTTCTTGTTAAGTTACTAACCATAAGCGCTGTGCCAAAATCTATTGAAGGGGTTGTTAGAAAGTACTTGGAGTCACAATTACTGCCAGTGGGATACCCTAGCGCTCAACTTAAAATGTGGATGGGTCTTTTGCGGCAGTTAGAGGCTAGGAAGCGGTTTGCGGCGTTGACTGCTCTTTTCTCAGAAGCAGAAACTTATGGATACAAATTTCCTTGGGAACTATCTAAAATCTTATTAGGTTTATCTAAAGCGGATGAGCTTTTGAGATTTTATCCAGAAAACCGCGACTTCTATAGCCATGCGGTTTCATTTTTGATAAAAAGAAGGATTAAAGAACTGTTGTAATAGCAAAAAGCAACACAGCAATAGGCTACGATTTAAAATACTACCCTAAAGCAATTATTTTTTATTGCCGAAATCAATATTTAAAAAATGTTGGAAAACAATCAAAGTACTATTTCTTACCTTTTCTAAAATGCCCCTAATTTTAAGTTTTATAAAATCAAATTTTGTATTAAACTTAGAGTCAGAAGGTTTAATCGAATCAACTGAGTTATTTCGATACTCGGGTACAGATTTAGTTCGTAATTTGACAGGCACTCTTTCTTGCACTTTCACTAACACAACCTTATCACCAAGCCGCCGAGGCTCAGTGCGGGTAACAAAGGTATACGTTAATATAGGCGGACCTTCCTCTGAGGACGCTTTTTTTCTAACGTTTCCTTAAAAGCCTGTGACAGCAACTCCCTCAAAGCTCGCAGACATTTGTCGAACCTTGAATCGTTTAAAGAAAGCTCGGTATCTATTTTATCTATTTTAAATGATGTGTTTTGCATATCTTTTTACCTCCTATAGAGGTTATGCAGCAACCTTCGAAACTGTTCATTAGTAGTGCAATTTTTTAATTGCGGTTAGAAAATTTAAAGACTGGTCGCAGCCTCCTTAAAAGAAAAGTTAACTTTTTAGCGAACTTATTTACTTAAAATTTAGCCTGAGCCTATTTTCTACTTAGTAAAGACAGATAGTATTTTGCTTGAGTAAAGCTTTCAGTTGATCTTTTTTAAATCGCCCTCCAAACCACAAGACTGTTCGCTCCACTGTCAAAGTCAGAATAAATGAAAAAACTAGAGTAAAATTTAAGTATACATTTCAAAGCCCACTCAGAATATTTAAAGGATCCCATAAAAACTCTGCTAAGAGAAAGGAAGTATGCAACTGCTTATTTTTTACTTAAAAGTATACCAACCGAGGCCAGAGCTATTTTGTTAAATGATGAGGAGTTGCTAGGTTTAATTGATCGTACAGAAGATAGTGGAGCAATTTTAGCAAGCTTCCACTATAAGAGGACAAATACAAGTGAGATTTTAAGGATTTTGAGTGAAGGAACGTGGGAAGAAGTTAAACAAGTTATGGAAAGCTTAGATGAAATACCAGAAGAAGACCGTCATCAGATAGCCCAAGCTCTGGAGCAGAATCGGGCGGAGGCAACTCTTGCTAAAATATCCCTAGAGTCCAGCTCAACGAGAGGATCCCCTTTTGAAAACTCATCTCCGTCTGTCACAAAATACCCTATGACTCTTGCCTTTATTTGACTCCAAGTTTGATCGCACATCAGCTAGCACTGTTTCAGGGACTCTTTTGAAATACCCTTTTTAGACGGTCGTGACTTTCAAAACTTTTGGCGCTAGGTTGATTATTTGCTCACCTTGCAGTGGCTCGTTGCTTTGACAAGCAACAAGTAAGGATCTCCTTAAAAATACTAATACCTTCTTAATTGATAACCAGCTAAAAAAATTTAATTGCCCGCACCATATTTTGGCCTTCCGTTTTTTTTGGCCCTCAGTTTTTAGCAACTTTTCGATTTTAAAGTAGTTTAAATTTTAATTCGTTCTTAAAAATTTTAATATAATTTTTTAATTGGCTCTGCGAAAAGGTAAATAATAGCAACCCTTTGGCGCTTTTGCCTTTAGATTTGATTAACTTTTTGAGCATACCGTTTTTAGCTTGTAAGCTCAACGTTTGATCACTTCTAAAAGTTTTATGGGCATTAGTAGCCCTGAAAAACAAATTTTAAAGTAATTTCTCGATCTGAGAGGTAAACTTAAGGTTTAAAACGATTTCGCAAAGTTATTTTTAATTGTTTAAAACTCTTTGAACATCCGCAAGAACCAACCCCAAAATTCGTGCCTGTTCTTTTTTCATTCCTTTAAAAAAACTGGCTGCGCCACCATCGGAATACTTTTGAAAAGCGAAATATGCTAAATGGCTAAAAAGTATTGTAGATCTCAATGGCCTGAAATTTTCGCAAAGACTCGCCCAACGATAAATTAACCGAAAAAGCTTTCTCTTTAATTCAAAAGACAAATCTAATTCTGACAGGCTGCTAGAAAATACATTTAGAATTTGAGAGATAGGATCACATAGATGCTTACTTAAATTTTGATCTAATCTTAATGCTTGAGCTATTTTGGGCAAATAAAGCTCGCTTTCTTTTCTCCTAAGAGCAGCAATTAAATTGTTAATTAACACTAAGAGCTCTGAATGCCCGTTTGAATTGCTAGGCAGTTCAAGAATAAGCATCTCCATCTGATCATCGGAATTTGATGGGTCCGTTTCGGTATACGCGTACTCATCATCCTCAGTTGCTTCCTTGAGATAATCTTGAAAAGAGTCCACAAAGCTTTGACAAAAATCAAATAAGTGCTCCAGTAATCGCCAAGAGGGTTCCCCTAGAGCATAATCATCAGGCCCCCCAGAGGTTTGATGTTCAATGCCAAGTAATCCTTGCTTAGAATCGAAGTAAAACTCATTCTCCCCTCGTGCGACAATCTCCTCTAATAGTTTTTCCTCAAACCTGTCCCATAAATCATATAGCTCTGCGGGGTTGATGTAAGAGTTAAGTGTACAAATTTGGGGCAATGTTAGGTGTACGAAGGTGGCAGCTAGAAATGGGCTTTCTTCAGCAATGCTAAATGCAAAATCAATTAAAGTTGTAGCCTCTGTCCATGTTAGAGTGAGTAAGTTACCAAACTTTTCAAAAAAGCTATGCGTTAAGCAGTAAAACCGAAAAAAGTAGACTTTACTACTCTGGGGCAAATTATCAGCGGAAGCAGCGAAATTATTGGTTTGAAGAGGCGATGCTCCGTCAGTTAATGCCCATAAAATGTCTTCCTTTAATTGAAAAACTTTCTGCTTAAGTTCTATGGTTGCACCCGAAGTTTTGTAAAGCTTTTCAATTTCGAAGTACTTTTCTGCAAAAAACTTAAACATCAGCTGAGTGAGTGTTGGAATTATCTCAGGTGTTTTAACTGAGCACTCAATATTTTCGCGCAATTTTTTAAAAACATTCTCTAAAGGCTCACTGGGCTGAGATGTAGGATGGTTAGAGTTATGGAGCGATATTTTCTCTGATTGTTTTTGTAAAAACTCGCCAGCTGCCGCTAAAATGCGCGCTAAAGCCGCTAAACCTCTGTTAAGAATCTTAAGCCCGGCTTTTTTAAAGTTCTCTGTTACGAGACTCAACTTGATTAATAATTAGAATAATCCGAGTTAAAATCTTTCCCAAGAACTTTCAAATCAAGTTTTTTCTAAAAACCCATTTTAAGAAAATTTCTTATAGCACTACCAAAAAACTCAAAAACAAGTTTTTTAATATAGAGTTCAAATCGTTGAAAATTAAGTTGCAGTGAAAGAAATAGTTAAAAAAGTAAGAACAGTTGAGACTTTTTCAGATGTAATTTAAAGTTTTGTGATGCCGGAAAGGCTTGCTCTTTTACGGTATAGTTTAAAATTTCGAAGCGCTTATTTCACGCTTATCGTTACGACTAAACAAATTTACCCACCATTAAGTCGCCCTGTTATAAAACAAACTTTGTAAATCCCTTGAAGCTAGTATGGAGGCAAAGGTTATTATTTGAAATTTTCACTCTCATAAATCAAATTTGTTGAGTATGTGCGTAGCGCATTTAAATTTTCCACAAAAAGCCTCTGCTAGCTTTCAACATGAACCCTAACTACACGTGCAGCCAAGTAACTCCTCAACAATCACATTTAGCCTAAACAATACCAACCCTTAGACTAAATAATAGAAAAGGGTGGGTTGGTAGTTCTGCGCTCAATCGCCAAAATTTTAACCCTTTATATTTTAAAAATTTTAGGTCATCGGCTACCTCTACTCTGGGCGTAATTGAGGGAAAAGAACTACTTCTCGAATTGAGTTTTTCCCTGTTAACAACATCACCAGTCGATCAATACCAATGCCTTCACCTGCTGTAGGCGGCATACCAACTCTTAGAGCTTTTATAAAATCCTCATCAAGCTCTTGAGCTTCTTCTCCTTCTTTAGACTTTAACTGCATTTGAGCTACAAATCTTTCAAGCTGATCCTCTGAGTCATTAAGCTCAGAGAATGCATTAGCTACTTCTAGCCCAGCTATATATAACTCAAATCTATCGGTGAGCTCGGGATCAAAATCATTTCTTCTTGCTAAAGGACTAACACTTAAAGGATGATGCGTAATAAATGTAGGCTCTATAAGTTTGTCTTCCACCAAAGCCTCAAAAAGATCTTGAACACAGCTACCCCAATCAAGGGGATTTACGTACTCAACCCCAAACTCACGAGCTATAATCGCTAAATCATTCTGATCTCTCAGACTTAAATCTCTTGAAACTCCCCCTATCTCATAGATAGCATCTTCCATGCGTAGTCTCCTAAATGGTCTTTGCAAGCTGAAAGTCTTTCCTTCAAACTCAAAATCTCTTTTGTTAAACACTTCATCTCCTATTTGGCACAAAAGCTCCTCTGTTAGATCCATTAAATCTTCAAATGTAGCATAAGCTTGATAAAACTCTAGCATCGTAAACTCAGGGTTATGTTTACGATCTATTCCCTCGTTTCTGAAATTTTTTCCTAGCTCATAAACACGCTCAAAACCACCTACCACTAGTTTTTTTAAAGGCAGCTCTAACGCTATGCGCAGATAAAAGTCTACACCTAAAGCATTATGTCTAGTTACAAAAGGTCTCGCGTTTGCTCCTGCTTTAATTGATGTTAGAATTGGAGTTTCAACCTCTAAAAAGCCTCTACTGTCTAGAAATTGCCTGATTTTTTGAATAATTTTAGCTCTGGTTTTAAAAATCTCTCTATTTTCGTAGTTGCTTATAAGATCCAAATACCTGTGTCTAAAACGCTCCTCCACATCCGACAAACCATGCCATTTTTCAGGTAAGGGGTATATGTTTTTAGTTAAAAGCTGAAATTTTTCTACAAAAACGGTTCGCTCTCTCGTTTTTGTAAAAAAAGGATAGCCCTCTACTCCAATTATGTCACCTATATTAAGATCTCGAAATTTTTCAAAATGTTCTAAGGAATCTTGTTTGCCATAAATCTGAAACTTGCCATATTCATCAAGCAAATGAAAAAAACAGGTTTTCCCAAAATCACGCTTAAGAATCACTCTTCCAGCAAGTTTCAGCTTTGTTTCGCTTAAGAACTGTGATTCAGGCAGATCTCTCAAAAAAATAGAATTATGTATTGGCTTAAAACAATTTGGAAAATTGAAACCTTCTTTTTTGAGTTCTTGCAAATCAGCTAACTTCTTTCTGATAATGTCGGAAGTTTCTTCTGGATTCATTTAGGCTCAACTAGTGTATGGTATCAAATTTAGGCCGTACTGTTAAACTAAATAACCGGATAAGTAGGGATTTTTTCCTCGATGAAACCGTGGAAGTTGCAAAGAATTTATTGCACTGTATTTTAAGAAGAAGAAGTAGAGGGGATTTTCTAATTGTAGAAACGGAAGCCTATCTCCAAAACGACCCAGCTTCACATTCCTTCCGGGGAAAAACCAAAAGAAATCAACATATGTTCCTTCTGGGAGGACACTCCTATGTATATTTAATTTATGGGTTGCATCACTGTTTTAATGTCGTCACAGGTAAAGAGGGAGTAGGTGAGGCAGTTTTAATTAGGTCAGTGCTAGATCTAGCAAACAATAGATTAATTAAAGGGCCGGGAAATGTTTGTAAAGAGCTTGAAATAAACTTATCTCACTCTGGTGTTGATTTGCTCGAAAATCCGTTTATTTCCATTGAAGTGGCAGCGGTACAAGTTAAAATAACAACTGCCACTCGTGTAGGAATTTCTAAAGGAACAGATCTCAAATACAGATTTTTAAACACCGAGTTTTTAAAAATCTAGCATGAGTCTACTCAAATTAGGCCCTAGTACCGGTTAAAATCGCCAGCATTGCTGTTAAGCACTTTCTAAAACTTTTAACCGGGTCACTTAAATTCAAGTTTTCACAAACTACATGTGCAGGTTTTCTTAGCCTACTTTTATACTTAAAAACTAAATTTGAGTAGAGATCAAAAACTAAAGCAACCAGCAAGCCGTTTGAAATCATAAATTTAGTCAGGCACGCCATCTTAAATGGACCTCCTTGGACATAGAAAGCTCCATAGTAGACTGGATTGTTAGAGTCTGCTTTCCTTTCAAAACAAAAACCTGCTCCTTGATTTCCCTGCTCTAAAAGATCCTGAATAAGGCCCCTTGCAGCTGGGTAATTTAATCTGATAGGGGCGCCTAAATTTTGTGTTTCGAAATTCGAGCTTACAATTTTACTTAAAAAAGATTGAAACACTGCATAAATACTGGCGGCAACTAACTTTTTTCTTAGATCTAGCTTTTCCGCCACTACTCTCACTGAGCGCATAAACCGTAGAGCTTCTAAGTAAACTCTTTCAAAGAACGCCCTACTCGGTTGAAGAACTACGGAAACTAATCCCGCCATTACAGCGCCCTATAAGTTTAGATTAAAAAAATACTGACTTTTTTCACAATCATTTAATTTAGTCTTGAACAGATACTTCATGTGAAAGCTAACTTATTTCACGACTCTGCCATTTTATACTCTCCCAAAAGATTCTTAAGTTCAGGTTTGGGCTGAAGCCCTCCATGTTCTGGAAGTATGGCTGCAGGTTCGTTGAAGATTTTATTTTGCAGCTTGATTAGTGCATCCAAATACGTCTCTGGCCTAGGAGGACACCCTGGCACGTATACGTCCACCGGTATGATTTTATCGATTCCGTTGACGGTTGCATAATTATCGTAAAATCCCCCTGAGCTAGCACAGGCTCCAAAAGCTATTACCCATTTGGGCTCTACCATTTGTTCATAAACCCTCAAAAGAGCAGGGGCGAGCTTGTGATTTACTGTGCCGACTACCAAAAGTAAGTCAGACTGCCTTGGAGAAAACCTTGGCAAAGCTGCTCCAAATCTATCAGTGTCATAATGTGCGCAAGATACTGCCATAAACTCCATTCCACAGCAAGCTGTTACAAAGGGATAGGTAAACAGAGACCATTTTCTGGCATATTGAATTGCTTTGTCTAAAGTTGTGGTTATGTAAAAACCTTCACTCATTTTCCCCTACTAATAGAATACCAAGTGTGGAGCTTTTAGAGAAAATTTTTTTTCGATTTCCTTGAAAAAATACAGCCAAGTTACTATCTAAAGTCAGGGAGGTGTAAAGAGTATGAGAAGATTAAGATCTATATTGCCTTGGAATTGGGGGGAAAGAGAAGAGTCTGGAAGCAGACTTTTGCCAGTTTCTAGGTATTCGTCTTTTCCCAGTCTGTTTAGCTCTCTTGAAAATCAACTTCAAGAGCTGAATAGATGGGTTGAGCAGTTTTTCAACGAGCCTGGCTTAAGGGAGTTTAATTGGAGACCTAATTGTCAAATAATGGAAGAACCGAACAATTACATTATAAGGGCAGATCTTCCAGGAGTCTCGCAAGAAAACATTAAGGTTGAATTAAAGGATAACTTCCTCACCATCAATGCAGAAAGAAGATCTGAGCAAGATATGTCCCCGAACGCTCAGCTTCATATGAGCGAGCTGACATATGGGATGTACTCTCGATCTTTCAATCTGCCTGAAGATGCTGATACGGATAATATAACAGCTGAGTTTAGCAATGGTGTATTAACCATTAGAGTGCCTAAGCAGGCAAGGTCTGCATCAACAAAAACCATCCAAGTCCAAAAGAGATAGAGTCAGTTAAAACCACCCTGTCACTTTTTATATAGTTAACAAACGGCAGGGTGGTTTTTTTATTAGAGCTGAGGTTAGAAGAGTTGCTACCTATACGAACCAACAATAGAAAAACAAAAAGCCTATTAATGTGTTAAACTAAGTTAAGAGGGCCTGAAAGTAGTTTTCCTTAGTGTAGTCTCTGAATCAATAGCTGCGTGTAGCTAGGATAATTTGATGTTGTGATTTTTGAGGTTGAGAGATTATTCTTCAGCCTTACTAGTTGTTCCAAACACCTACTCGCGCCCTTTAAAGTGTTCACGAAAAAGTATTCAAATGCTGATTATCAAAAAAGAATGTTCGATTTTGTATTAATTATCCAGCAACCCAACTTACCAACAGTGAAATCAAAAATATCTACTTTTCACATCTTGCTCTTAGCCATTAAGCCTTTTGATTAAAAAGCTTTTTATTAAATTGAAAGTAACAGAGAGATCTCTAAATCTGTTTTCTATCATTTTCAAAGAACAGGCTCTTAGTTTTCTACTACGGCATAATCGCCCGAAAGATTGGTTTCAGGCGAGTAGTGTAGCAAGTTTATAAACCTTTGAAGCTGATCCCCTCAGGTCGATAGGACATCGACTAGGTTGTCAAAATTCAACAAAGCCAAATGCGAGTGAGTCTCATGCCCAAAGATGTTTCTTGCCTCTACAATTGCAAGAGCTAATTTCTCAGAATCTACTTTAACCCGAAAACCCGAACTACGAGCCAATAAAACTAGCTCTTCTGTGGGGATATTCCCTGAAGCTTGAGGAATGAAAGGGCAACCTCCAACTCCTGCTATTGATGAGTCGAAGGTTCTAACTCCACTTTCTAAACCAACTAAAGCATTAGCCAGGCCTAAACCGTTAGTGTTGTGGAGATGTAAGGAGATTTTTTCAGCCAACTTACAGCGATTAAGCTCTTCCAAAATGCTTCTTAGGAGCTTTGGATTGCAAACCCCGTAGGTATCCGCAAGACATAATTCTTTCACCGGCAGGTTGATTGAATTTAAAAGCTGCTCGAGCCGATGCATTACTCTTGACACACTGTTCAACCCTTCGTGGATCGAACCGAAGCAAGTTGAAAGCATTATGTTAACATAATCAAGACCACTCTGCTTAAAAGCATGTTCCATAGCTTCGAAATATTGTGATTCAGAAGAGAAACTTCTGTTGACATTCATTATTAAGAAATCTTCGCTAACAGCTGTGTGCAGCCACGGCTCTTTGGATAGCTGAGGGAATTGAAGCAAAAGTTCAAAACCTTTTTTGTTCAAATAAAGGGCTGTGAATTTCTTGGGGTCAGAGCGACTTGCGCAATAAGTAAGAACTTCTTCCCAGTCGGCATGGTTAGGGACAAGATCCGTCCTAACAATCGCAGTTGCCTCAATAAGGTCAAGTTGTGCTTCATACAAAATGTTAAGAAGCCTTATTTTTTGGTTTAAAGAAATCGGTTGTTTGGTAATTTGTACCCCCTCTCTAAGACCAACCTCTCGGATTGTGATAGCGTCTTGGGTCAAGGCTACTTACAATTATTTTAATCATTTTTCTTGTCTTGTATCATCTTAAACTTAAGTTTGAGTGATAATTTTTTAAAAGAAGTAGTAAAAGCCAAATCAATTTATAGCCATTTCTCGCCTATCAAGGCTGAGTTCTGTAGAAATCTCAGCGCAAAGCTTAGACTTTCAATTTATTGCAAATGGGAATCTCGCAATTTTACAGGCTCTTTTAAAGAAAGGGGAGTACTGAACGCTTTGCTACAACTTAAGAAGACTAATGGTGTGATTACTGCTAGTGCGGGAAACCATGCTCTTGCTCTAAGTTACTATGCAAAAAAAATGAAAGTGCCTTGTCACATCATTTGCCCCGTTCACACGCCTGTGGCTAAGACCACTAGAATTGAAGAAAACGGGGCAAAATTAGTTTTGTTTGGCCAGAACTTCAGTGAGGCTTATCAGCTAGCTTTGGAAAAAAGTAAAAGTCTAAAGCTAACTTTTGTTCATCCTTATAACCAACCTGAGGTGATAGCAGGACAAGGCACTATAGGGCTAGAATTGCTTGATGAGTGTTCGCAAGTTAAATCTATCGTAGTGCCAGTAGGTGGAGGCGGATTAATAAGCGGAATATCGGTAGTGATTAAGAACCTTGCTCCACACATCAAAGTAATCGGAGTTAGAAGCGAGTGGGCTGAAAGCAAGCATCCTCACGCTTCAGTTTCCATAGCAGATGGCATAGCAATAAAAAGCATAGGGGAATTACCAATGAAGTTCATTGATAGGTACGTTGATGATATAGTTACAGTTTCCGAAGAAGCGATCGCTAAGGCCATTACTTATTTTGCTGAGCTAGAAAAATCGTTGGTCGAAGGAGCAGGAGCTGCAGGTTTAGCAGCAGTGCTGGAAGGAAAGATAAAAAAAACTTATTTCCCCGCAATTTTGATAGTTTGCGGGTCTAATATAGATATCTCTTTACTTGCGCGATTATTGGTGCGGCGCTTGAGAGAAGAGGCTAGACTTGTCAAATTTAGAGTTGCAGTTGCGGATGTACCAGGAACTTTAGGGCAAGCAGCATCATTAATCGGCTCACACGGAGGACAAATCATCCAAACTTACCACGACAGGTTAGACTCTCCAAGTCCGACTACGGTAGGAATCACTTTTGTTGTAGAGGTACGAGACAAAAAACATTCAACACGAATACTTAAAGCCCTGCAACAACATTTAGGTTGGGCAGAATTATTGTAATAGTGCTGCTCTTAGCCTCTTTAAAAATTACTTTTTTTAAGAATATATACGGATACAATCTAAAAGACTGTTTTTGCATCTTCTAAAGGTTAAAATACCAATGTTTTGCCGTTAATATAACTGTTTAACATCTCTAAATTGAAGTAATTGCTGTGCTAAAGAATTTAACCTTCCTGTTAATAATGATTTAAATTGTCTACAGTTGACTTGCGAAGCTAGCAGCTGAATGATTGTAAACAAAATCCTCATTACCGTTTAATTTAAACTTAAATTTTTGATTAAACTGGCAATATATTGACTTCGATTTAACAAAGCTGAAACTTGCTTCTAGTTAGCGTGTAAAACTGATCCCGACCTCCTATTTAATAGATAATATTTTTTTCTCAGACTAGTAAAAGGGTGCCTGACAGTCGTAGCAGGCAAACCCACAAACTATGTTAATCGACCGCAAAGGTAAGGCGATTAATCAAAGAGCCACTATATCAGTCCACACCTAAATTTGGCAACTCTATCTCCAATCTACGAAGCCTTACATTCAAAAAATTTAACAGCTCCTTAAAATTAGCAAACCTCGCTGGCTTATTTAGCTCGTCCAATGCCTGCTTTCTTAAACCCAGATCAGGCATTAAATTAATAGTTTGGAACGCAGTCTCGGTAAAACCCGCCCTGAGCTGAAAAAAAGCAATTCTCTGAAGAGTCATTGATTGAGATACTGGGTGACTTTGTAAGGCTAGCGATAAATCCACAGCTTTAGAAAAATTTGATTTAGCCGCTTCCTTCTCTCCCACCACGGCTTGAGCGCAAGCAAAAACAGGGAACACTGAAAGCAGCTGAAAATTAGTCAATTTATCGTTTCCCCAAACGCTCTCAGTTGGTAACTTATTAAAGTTGGTTTCAGCCTGTTTGTAGTAAGATCTAGCCTTTTCACGCTTTTGTAAACTTGCAAATAAAACCGTCATTTTTGAAAACAGAATGCATGCATCTCTGGGATTACTAACTTCGGGAATTTTTCGTATTAACTCCTCGACAATAGTGCTGCTAGCTAAAGAGTCGGCTATTTGAGAACCTGCAAAATCACTAATCGCTTGGGCAATGTCAAGCAAACAATGTAAGCGTTCGAGATCTAAATTTTTACGCTCAGAAATTCTGTTATTTAAAAAACCTAACAGTCTTTCTGTCTGCTGAAGGGGGTCATTAGCTAAATTGTGTACAACAGATAAATCCATTTTAATTTTGGTTATTTTTAAATATTTATGCCGTTTTAAGCTCAATTTGTGCACTAGGAGACTTGACAAAAATTAGGGGAGGTTACAAAACTCCTCTGTGCATCTAATTTAAATCCTGGGCTCGCCGTTTAGACTTTTTAGAAAAAGCTAAGCAGTTCAAAAAAGACATCGAGTACCTGCCTAGGGTAAGCAACGATTAGATTAAAAAGATAGATTCTTAAGTTACGCGGAGCTTCAAAACCAAGAGAAATAGGTTGATGCAGCAATAAATCAGCCCAAAGTAAGACTTAAATATGTTGAATTTTCCTTGTCTAATCAAATTAGCGTTTAAGCTAAAAAGCCACTTCCTAACAGCCTAGAAATACTTAGCCTTATGACGTACTCATTTTTTGAGCTTTAGAGATAATGCCCAATGAGCAAAAAGTTGAAATTATCAAAGCTTTTTAAGCTCATCTTTACAGGCAAACCAATGGGCTTTTTAGACTAAAATTAAACCTTGCGATCTACTTTATGAACGGGGCTTTCGCTTTAGGAGGCCTGCTTAGACCAATCTGGAAACACACATTCGTTAAAAAAATTGTCATAAGGCACTCCAATATTAGCTAGAGCAAACAAATATTGGGCTTGATTAATCCACAAACGAGCTGTTTGCCCACAAATTTTTGGTGGAACTAAATTATCCTTCACTCTCTCCGATAATTTCCAATCCAAGGCTTGGTAAAGCCCAAACCAAAGGAGTTTGTCCTTAGTCCACTCCAAATCAAGACGATAATGCCTTTTAAGTCCTAACCTCTCGAAAGAAGGGTTTAAAGTAAAAACTTCCTCTTTCGGATCAAAACTTAAAACGCAATCTTGTCGAGGAAGGCCAGCTAATTTGCGGGAAAAAATAAAATTTATAGTCAAATCGGCTTCATCCACATGCAGAGTTCGCAAACGTAAAAGCTCTGGCAAATCTACCCTAAAAATGTTACCGTTAAATAGGAATACCATCGTAGTAACGCCAAAAGGACCATCTCCATGCCGTGCAACACAGAGCCCCTGAAGGCCAAGCTTTCTTGCCTTTTCGCATTTTGGCTCAAACTCCTTAAACTGAGTAATCAAGTGGTTTTTATTTTTTCTTAAATAAACTCCCGCGGCAGTCAAAAAAAGAAACATTAACAAAGTATCTCTTGAGCTTTCTAATACGATGGGGGGGATTTGTACGTTTACAAAACCTCCTCCTTGTAGAGCTGAACCTAAAAGTAAGGCTCTTACATCCATAGTACTGTCCTGTTGATCTGTTGCATACTCAGATCTAGCAAAGTTTGAGGGTAACTCTAAAACATCACTAAAAGAAGTAGCGCTGTAGAAAACTCTTGGACCTGCAGGGAATTTAATTACAGTAGTCCCGACCCCGTCGACTGGCACACTTGCAAATCTCACAAAGTCAGCTTCACTAAACAAAGGCAGAGATAAATTGCAATTGGGAATCTTTCCTTGTTTATTTTGCTTTAGCAAGTATTTAGGTAGAGCAAACGGATAAGTCAAAAATGCAAAACTAGTTTCGTCAATGCCATTTGCCAGATTCAAAGCCGCCCATACGAGCCAAAAGGGCGGTAAAAAACCTTCAACAAAAGACCAGGGGTAATAAAAAGTGCCTCTTATACTGTCATTGTCAATCAGCCAAAACGGACCTTCTTCTACGTTAAGAAGGGTTACCTTGACAGGAAAAAGAGCAAGCAGGTTTTGTCCAGAGGGTCTACGCTTGGCTGCATCGAAGGTTAAACGATGATTTTCTTCATCGTGAGAAATTGACATGAAAAATTCTCTAACCCCTGATTTTTTTAAAAATTCTTCTCTTAAAAACTGCTTAAAGGGATCTAAGGAGACTTGAAGAGAAGTAGAGTGTTGCCAAACCTGCTGGTAAATGTCACCCGGTTGCTGTTCGTTTATACTTGGGCGCAGCATCTTAATTTAAGTGTAAACTCAGTCTAAAAGCTAAGCAAATCTTACTAAACAGTGGTACTAAGCAAGGTTCTTAATGTCAGCAAGTATACTTTAAAATTTTAGAAGGTCAGAATCCTTGCTACAAACAGTTAAAGGTACAAACAAAAAGAAAGATGCTACAAGACTTTAAATCCTTTTCAACTCTTAAAACTGGTTGAGGAAAAATTTGAATAAAAGCAGCTTTTGAGGCGTTAAACTTCAACAGACCGCAATTTACCGGCTTAATACACTTTTTGAGTTTCGACCGTTTGATGCTTCAGTTTCCATCTATCGTTTAAATTTTCCCGTGACATCAAGGTTTAGCTTGAGAGCGTTTTGAACCAGGTTTAATAAATCACCTAAAACGCTTTTGATTTAGCAAGGATCACTAATATTTTAATTTTTGCTCCAATTTTATTTTGATAAGATTTAAGTCTAAAATTTTAAAGTTCAACTTGGAGAGGTGGCCGAGTGGCTTAAGGCGCACGCTTGGAAAGCGTGTATACGTGTAAAAAGCGTATCGAGGGTTCGAATCCCTCCCTCTCCGTGATTGTGACAAATACTTGCGTAACAGTTTAAGCTGTATTTTCAAGAGTTTCATTAGTTAAAAAGCTAAAAAATATTTAAAAGGCTTTTAGACCAAGAAAACTCAATGTGCTGCAATCAACTTTATACTGTCTACACTAATCTCTATTAGCTTATAAAGCCATTAAAAAAGACCTTTAAGAGCTTCGCGTAAAATAATAAATTGATAGACAAAGAAGATGCGTGCTCCAAAAATCTAAAAAGCCTTTTAGCGAGAGCTAAAAACATTATAAGAGGCAAGAGCAACTTTTTTACTGCTAAAAAATTAAAGCTTTTTGCTTTTGGAAAGTTAATTTTAAAGGGATTTAAATTTTAAGCACGCAAGATCTAAATTATCATACAAATTAATTTAGGTGTCTACCAGTCTTGCAGTGCGCACCGAGAAAGAAAAAAAGAATAAATAGCTAAGTTACATAACCTAAAGTCTCATCACAGCTTATTTGATAAGTTAAGTTTTTAACGCTCAAGACTCTACCTCAAACTGGCTCAACTCTACAAAGCTTAATTTGTCATTTATTGTGAAAAAGCGTAAGGCAGAGTCTCGAGGAGTGATAATTTTTCTACTCTAACTTTTATAACATAATCTTTGTTAATCTAACCTGCAACAATTCACAAGAAAATGAGAGCACTTCCGAGAGGGGCTCTTCCTTCAATGCACTGTGGTTTTATCTTTTGCAGAATGACTAAGTTAAAACAACTAACCTTAGGTTTAATTAATTTAGAAGTTTTTGTTGCCCGATTCGTCCCCAGCCTGAGTCAAGCCATACACTAGCTTTAAAAGGTTTAGCCTTAACAGTCTTTACGTCAAAGCCTTATTTTTACAAGTTTCACCGAGATGGAGGGGAAAACTTGACTAGAAAGAAAAGTAAGTTTAGCCTAAAGAATAGAAGAAGTGAGTATTATCGTTTCAGAGCAAATAGGTCGGGATTTTGAAGAAGCAAAGAGGGATACTTGTAGAAGGGGTGATTTCTCTTTACTGATCGAATTGATCGATCTCGGTAATCAAGAAGCAGCTTCCAACTCTAATTTTGCAGCCTTGGAAATTGAGGGGCCACGCAATCCCTTCGTTCTTTTTCTAAAGAGCACTCGGGCCTCTTTAATTGGTTTTTACAAATCCTGGGGCCAATATGATGAAAATAAACCTAGCCTCAGTGTTGACGAGCAATTTTCTTTAGGAGATCTTAGTGGTAAGAGTGTTTCTTTAATCAACTTCAAGCTATTGCCACCAGCTTTGTTGGTTGTGATGACAAATGCAAATCTTCGCCCTGATGTAAGTCAAGTTTTAAGGGAAAGCTCAATTTATGATGAGTTCAACGTAGATTATTACCCCCATTTAAGTAGGCAACAGGTGAATCAAAAGCCTGCGCAAAGCTCTCAGAGTGAGTTACAAATACTTATTACTAGTATTTTTGGTCAAGAGGCCTGGACACCTTTGGCTTCTAGCCCTTTAAATGAGGAAAAATTTCTAGACAGTTTAAAGCGATTGAGTAATTTCTTGAGCCGTCCCGAGTTAGCTGATCAAGTCAGGTTAAAGGAGTATCCTTTTAAAAGCCTTTTGCTCGTAACCCCAGAGCGCTCCGGTCACACATTGGAAAACGCCAGAGCTTATCGAGATATAATGACGAGGCTAGCTACTGACCGGAGGATTGCTAAAAAGAGGGGGATTGCTAAAGAAGTATTAGAAGTATTAGAAGAATTAGAAGTATTAGTGGTACTCGCAAATTCAACCAAGGAACCCGTAGAAACTAAACACCTCTTTAGCCCACTAAGCTATCCCTTCAAACTTTGCTTAAATTTTCAGGGAGGTCAATTTAAAAGTCCAGGAAACTAAACTAGACCGCCATTCTTTACAATCGTTTGCGCTGAAGCAAATTGCCATAATAGTAATCTCAGACGGGGCTTTTTATAAAAATTTCAAGAGTGGACTTTGCTAAAACTTAGCTCTGGTTGTCTATCGTATAACTGTAGCCACATATAGGATCTAGCTTAATTATAAATAAAATCAGCTCTCGTCTACCCTAAGGCTCTTCAAACAAACTAACTGTTTTTGCCAAAAACTTCACTCTATTTCGTTACGATGAAACAACTTAAATACGAAAACCCATGGATTCTCGGCACATTAAGTTAGAGAGCAAAGCTCATAATAGTTCAAGCTTATGAAATATTCACTCCTATTCAACTGAGGCCTAATAAAAATTAAACTAAGCTAAACTCTTTAAAAATTCACCTGTTTGTTCAGGGTACAAGGCCGCGAAGTATGCTAAACTTTTTCGATTTAGGGCGACATCGTTTTTGTTCAAGAGATTAATTACTTGCGAGTATTTCAGGTTTACTTGCCTAGCCAAAGCGTTTATTCGAACATTCCATAGCCTTCTCAGATCTCTTTTTCTCTGCTTCCTTCCTCTGTAAGCATGCTGCAGGGCTTTTTGAACCGCTAGCTTTGCGATTTTAAAACAATTCTTTCTTCTACCTCTAAACCCTTCAGCTAGCTTAAGAAGCCTTTTATGACGTCTTCTTGTAACAATACCCCCCTTAACTCTCATAAGCCAGCTATTTTATTAATCCAGGTAGCATTTTTTCAACTTTGGACATATCCGCAGGATTAACTGGCACTAACTTACTTAACCGTCTTATCCTTTTACCTGATTTCTTGACAGTATTATGACTTAAAAAAGCTCCCTTCCTTCTAACATGGCCACTTTTTGAGACCCGAAATTTCTTATAAGCTACTTTATTAGTTTTTATCTTAGGCATCGGTTGCTAAATTTTATTCTTAAGCTTTTCGTTTACCCCTTTAAAACTCAGTATACAACAAAACTGCTTTGGTTGCAAAAACGCACCATTAATCGGTCACGCTGGTGGGGGAGGGATTCGAACCCCCGAAGGCATAACGCCAGCAGGTTTACAGCCTGCCTCCTTTGGCCGCTCGGAAACCCCACCTTAAGATTTAAGCCACTATTTTACAAGAATTAGCTGTTGTTTGCTAATCTAGCAGATCAAACAAATCCAAAGAGACAGAACCTACCAAAGACCGTAAAAACTAAAGAATCTTAACAAGCCTTAAAAGCTGCCAAGATTTAGCCGCAGCGAAGAAAAACTATTAAAAGACTTTTTCGAGTAAGCAATGTTACAAAACTAACAGTAATACAAAAGCCTGTGAACCAACCAGCCAACCTTTCAAGTATTAGAATCCAACTTTGGAGCTATTAGTTTAGTCTCTTTTTGCGAGTTACAGAGATTCGACACTCAGAATGAAGTCTTTTGTAAAGTAGACGCTTATCTTATGCCTCGCATAAAAATTTACCTAGCTAAAGAAAGACCCAGATCAAATTAAGCTACCTATATCAAACTCAGCAAGTGGAGTGAAGCTAGGAAAAACTGTTTTTATTTCAAAAACACCTAAAAAAGCACAGGTATTAAACCTGTTTTTTGAAGGCTAGGAAAAAACCTAGGAAAAAACGATCTTATAAAGGGCATTGCAAACCTATCAAAGTTATTTTCCCGAAAGCCTATTCCGAAGTAGTAACCTAAGACAAAAGACCTCGGCAAAAAATTGAGTTCAGTTTGTCCCATCCAGGTAACTCCTAAGGGGTGAACTATAGGAACATTCCCCAAAGGAAACCTCTTGGCCGTAAACTGAGCCATTGTAGATACACTTAAATTTAAGGCTGGCAAAATGTTACGGTTAAAATTTTCCTGAAATACTCCGAACTGACCTCGACTAAAAATCTGCTGATTAATAACCCTCTGGCCAGTTACTTGCCCAGAGTTCTGATCTATACCTAGCTCAAAAAGAAGTATTGCTAAAAAGCAATTAGCATCTGCTGTCAAAAATCCTTGAGTCCGCAAAAGAGCCAGAGTTTGGTCCATAACAGCTTGGTTGAGGGCTGCTACATTTTGAGGCCTAGTAAAAACTTGCTCGAAATTTACCTCCACCATTGTCTCTAAAGATCTAACTATGTTTCGAAACTCATTATCAAAAATCTCAAACGACTTTAGCCTGTCAAAAACTAACAAAAAAGAAAATCCCAGCGCCAGAAGTGGTATAAAAACCACTAAAATGGCAGTAAACTCTAAAAGGCCAATACCCCGCGAAGCAAACCTTAGGGTAATTTTACCGAAACTCACGCTCTTTTTTTCTTTAGCGAGACATCTGTAGACTTAGCCAAAAAGTGAGTCAAAATTGCAGTGACAGCCTCGTAAGGTAGAGAGCCAGGGTCAGGAGCAGGAATAAAATTTACAGAAATATGTCGCCAAGCTTGCTGCCTCCTCCGCAAAAAAGCTTGAAACCTTTGAGCCTCCTCACTAAATAAACGACACGTTAGCCGAGGGCAGTCGAAACCAGCCTGTGCATGGCTGGGGTAGGAACCCTCCGAGCGAAGAATTAAAAAAGTGATATTTGCTGGCCTGCTTAAGCCTTGGCTCGCAAAAAACCTATTCAACTCCCTCAGCAACTCATCTAATTTCCGAAAATAAATAGCTTCAGCAGCACGAGCGTTATACCCAGGCATACAAAATGGTCTTATCGAGCCTCTTTCCCCACCACACCTATGAAATTGCCTTTCTACTTTAAGAAATCCAAAGCTTTCAACTCGATTAGCTGGGTCAACTGTCCTTCTGATGTCTTCTGTTATGCCGAACCAGGGGAAGTCGCTCAAAATGTAGAAAATTTCCACATCATAACTTCTATTTGTTTGTTGTCTTGCGGCTTGAAAAACCTCGATGGTTTTTCTAACTACATTTTCAAAATTTTGGTGCCGACGTCTGATGCCTTGTGCCCAGATTGCTTCGCGAACATTTAAATTTGAACTGGAAGAAACCAACCTGCCCCTGCTGTCAAACTCAGGCCGCGGAATGTTTCTTAAACCCCTTACAAAATTGTTCCCTAGATTAACTCCCAGCTGCTCAGATATAGGTGGTGGAATGAATAAAGAACCTCCAAAATTATTTGCAGTTAAAACAGTTCCCCCACGTGTACTGTTAACCCACATATTTGTGTCTCGCCTCAAAGCAACCCAACAATCTTGATCAATTGCTATGAAACCATTATTTGAGTGGTAATCAAAAGGATTCTGTAGAGCAGAGCCGGAAGCTCGTGATGTTACATTCAAAGATCGATTGACTGATATGCCATTTATAATTTCAATTGCCTGTTGAACCAAACCTCCCTCTCGTTCACCCGGGCCAGCAAAAACAGCCACTCTGTTGGAAGGATTCGATGCGAAGAAATCCCAAAGGTAAGTTGCAGCCAGCTTTAAAGACGCAACAGCAGGGTTATAGCAACTAGAGCCGATAAAAGTAGCTAAGCCTACACGACTGTTGTTCTTACAAGCCTGAATTGCGTTAAATATGCATTGACCCCTTTCAAACTGACCGCTGTTTTGAGAGGGACAGTGCCCAAAATTACACCCATGATAGCTACTCATCTGTAACGACCCCAAGCAGTAAATACTTGCTGGATCTGAGTGGACAGCACAAGTTCTCGTATGAAAATTTCCTCTCTCATCGCGATAAGTTTCTGAAAGGGAATCTACACTGAAGACCCGGCTGTTAAACCATTGCTTTAAAGAGGGCCTTAAGTCTTGGTTAAGTTCTAAAAAGGCTGTTGGTCCGAAAAACCTAGAGTCACTGCCTGCAAAATTTATATTTATAAAATGCCCCCAAGACTCTAACCCTACATTACTTATAGCAGGCAGAAACTGAGTGTAAAAACCTGTTTGATTAGTTAGTATCCAGACTTCAGGGTTTAAATGAACATTCTTAAAGGGTCCTGCCGGCTCTCCCACATCAAAGAAAATAAATGCATTAACGGGACGTCTTGATACAATGAGAGTATAGTTTTTCCCTCTGAACCTGATATCTGCCTCAATTTTATCCGAAGATCTAAGCTCGCTTATTGAAGAGTTGAACCTATTCCTTATAAGATTAAGAAACATATTCTGATTGGCAGAGCTTTTTACCAGATTAATAATTTCGGACCTTACGCTGTTAAAGTCATTTAAAGTAGTCAGATCTAATATGAAAACCCTAAAAACTTCTGTAAAAAACAAAATAGAGGGAATAACAAGAATAAGCGCCCATATCAAAATGTTGCCGCGTTTTTCGTACGGCATAAGCCCTTTCTTATTCTAATCAATTATTAACTTTAAACAAAAAGCAAATAACAACTAAGTTTTTCGCAAGCCCAGAAGTTTGTTTTTTAAGTTTTTAATGAACACAGCTTGAAATACTTAAACCTGCAAGGCATTTTAGGCTACTTCAGACTCATCTAAAAACCCCTCTTTTCCTACATTTAGTTTCAACAGAGAAAACTGATAAGAACTTGCATTTACCACATTAAGCGGGCTCTCGCCTAAGTTGATAAATGCTGGAAAAACCTTAAATTTTTTCAGGGAGGATAAAGCTAAGACCCACTGATGACTTTTAACGGTATCTTGATAGCCCGAATCTTAAAAACCAATGGAGTAACCTCATAAAGTAAATTAAAACTATAGCCAACAATGTAACTTCAACCGCTAGCTGAGTAAGTCCAACACCAACAGCCAGCCCCACACCCGCACACATCCAGATTAAAGCGCCCGAAGTAAGGCCCTGAACCTTGCTTTCTGACTTAAAAATTGCTCCGGCTCCTAGAAAACCCACTCCCGCAGCAACCTGCCCAAGTGTTCTTGCCACTTCTGCAAGCTGATTTCCTGCAAGTTTAATTGCAAGTATCCCGTAAAGACAGGAGCCGATGCACAGAATAGTAAAGGTTTTTAGAGAAGGGTCTTTTTTCGCAAACTCCCGTTCTAAGCCCATAAGAGCCCCTAAAAAACCCGCTAAAAGAATTTTAGCAAAATCACTGCTCTCAAGAAGTAAACCTAAAAACGACTGATCCTCCACTTCTTTAATTTTTTATAGACTAATTCTGAAAATAGATAAATAAAAAGTTTTTAAACTGTTAGAGATCCCTAAACCCCGACTTTTAGCAATAAATATAATCCTTCCTAGGTGGTAGCTCGTTTTCTCCACTAGACAAAGCCGCTATTAGATCTTCCGAGTCGTTAAAAATTAGTGTAGAAAGTGCGTTTATCTTGTTCAACAAAGAAAACATCGCTTCAAAATCATTACTATTGTCCTCCTGCAATTTTTGTGCTAAGGCTCTCTGCTTATTAACTATCTGCTTGTAGCTATCCAACCTTCCAAAAACCCAAGAAGGCAAGCCTGAGCCTTTCAGAGATCTTTCTGCCGATAAAATATTAAACTCAAGCTCATCCAACGAGGCAAGTAGCTGAAGAATTACTTTTTTCCCTAACATGCTTTTTAAATACTAATTCAGTATTTTTAAAAATCTGTTTCACTTATTCAAGCATAACCATTTAAACTAAAAGTCGTTTTCAACAGTCTTATGATTGTTATTGTTGGAGGTGGCTTCACCGGACTTGGCATTGCGTATGCCCTGAAAGAAAGTGGTTTTGAGGATTTTCTGCTTCTAGAAAAAAACACAAAAATATTGGCTGAAACATCAGCTAACTCAATGCGGCTCCTTCACTCAGGAGTTAGGGAACTACAGAGGTTAAATTTTTTGAGATGGAAAAAACTGAGCAGGAACAAAGCTGAGCTTTTGAAACTTTTTCCATTTTTCAAGCCTATACAGTTTTTATTCAAAAGTCCAAAGTACTTGAAGTTAGTGCCTAATGTTTTACTGGAACGCTTCGGTTTGAGAAAAATAAGCCAGAACTCAGAGTCGCTAATCTCTTGGGAAGATGGATTCTTGACTAACCTAGAGTCTGCTAGAGATCTTTTTTCAAACGCTTTTAAAGGTAAAATAATTCTCGATTCAGAAGTCTTGGAACTTTCGAGCAACTCTAAATCTGTTACGGTTGTTACCTCTTCAAAAGTACTTCAAGCTAACGCCGCCATCCTTGCCTGCTTCGGCTCTGATTTAATGCCTAGTTTTGACAAAATTTATGCTTGGAATATTGTCACTAAAAATTATATCAAACCAACCTATCAGGCTTATGGAGAGCTCATTAACGGCAGAGCCATACTTTTTATTGATAGAGGAGATGAATTGGCTGTGGGCACATGGTACTCGAGTAATTTTCCAGATTTGCCATTAATTCAAAAAGCCAAGCAGGAAGGGCTCTACATTTGTAAAGCTTTCACAGATCTTAGCTCTTTTGAGCTTGAAATCGGGATAATTCCCGCTGTTCAAGGGCGCCAAATCGAGGAACCTGTTGTTGTGCAAAAAAACAATATTATTGAAGTTTACGCTGCTAAATTCACTACTTTTCTTCTCGTCGGACGTCAGATTGTATCTCTACTAAAACCTCGTCTCTAAAATAAGCTTTTCCCACTATGGATCCAATCAATGGCGTTGTGAAGAATAAAATCAGCACACCTATCAAAAACACATAAGTTTTTCCTGTTAGTATGCTAATACCTAAAAAAAGAAATACTAATCCCCAATTTGAGGCAACAGAGAAAAGATGAAGTTTTTTCATTAAATTTTGCTCTTTTTGCAAACAAAGAACACTCAGAACGCAAACTACTAAGCTGCTAATGATTAATAAATTCCCCAAACTCATTTTTTAGCTTCGCTTCCTCTATATACTGACCTGCAACAAGCACGGAGCCAAGAAAAGAAAACATCAATCCAACCAAACTTAAATCAAAGCAGTACGATTGATTTTCAATAGCACCAAAAAGGATCACTAAAATCACAAAGCCAAAAAAAGCCAGATCGAAATTTATGACTCTCTCAAGCATGTTGCGCGCCTTGAGAAAACCTCGCACTGCAATAAAAATGTGAGCTAAAGCAAGAGCTACCGCAATCTTCACGCTAAGATTTTAAAATAACTTTCCACAAAATTAATCAGGCTTTCTAGTTCATCCTCATCAAATAGATGAACCATAAGCTCTTTTTTTTCAAAATCAACCGCAAGAGTTCCTGGGGTAAAGGATATCAAAAGACTTATGAACCAGTAAGTTATTTTCATATGATTTCCCGCGAACTTGAATTTAATAAAAACACCCTGTGTTTGTTTCCCCCTTAGAACCTTCCATAAAAGCCTCCCACCGGAGGGCAAGTATTGAAAGAAAACATAGCTTAAGATGAATGTCACAAAGTTTATAAACCTTTTCATCTAGAAACTCATCCTTCTCAAAACACAAAAGCTTAAATAACAGCATAAAAACACTGCCACGGCAAACTCGAGACAAGAGGCTTTACGAATTCCAGGTTGAGATGAAAATTTTGCTATCAATTTAAAAACAAAAGCAAGAAAACCTAACTTAAAGGACATCAAAGTAACGATTAACAGCCACGTAAACTCAGTTTGAGAAAATCCGATAAACGTTATTAAAAATATTGCAGACACCGGGAAACCTAGTAGAGTAAAAGCCAGAAAATAAAAAGTAAAAAGCTCTGCTATATCAAATGCTAAAGCAGGCTTTTCTACTTTCGTGATTTCGAAGTTTTTAAGCAAGAGAGCCGAAAATAAAAAAGTGCCCAACATATCAAACGCAAGATACATATATAATAGTGTTGCTGAAAACGACAAGCCTAAAGTAAATAACAAGCCGCTCTTTGAGATAGTAAGAAACGCAAGACTTCTTGCCAAATTGTTCTCAAAATATGCCAGAGCTGCTCCAACTAAAATCGATACAAAAGATAAAATTGAAATAATGTATAGAACTAAAGGGGTAGGAGAATCAATGACTCCCAAAACTCTCACCATAGCAACTACCCCGATTTTGCTTAGAAGCGCATAAAAAAGAGGAAGCAATCTCTTATCAAGACCGTGATAACTACAACCTAACCAATTATGAAACGGTATTAAACCTGCTTTCAGGCCAAAAGAAATAATAAAGAAAATGTACGCCTGGTCCAGCGCAGAAGGGCCCAGATGACCTACAACTTTTTTAATTTTCGTCAAATTCAGATATCCCGTTTGCTTGTAAACTAAAGCAACCCCTGCTAATAAAAAAAAACTTCCCAAAATGTTCAAAACCATGAACTTAAGCAAATTTTTAAAATTGCACTCTTTAAAGAAAACTGGTAAAACAAAACTGCATATTAAAATTACCTCAAACCAAACAAATAGATTGAAGGCATCATTAGTAAGCAAAACACCATTGAAAGCCCCCAACATAATAGCAGAAACGGCACTCGCTGGACTTGGCAGTTTAAAAAAAGAAAACAAAAGAAAGATCAACTGAGTTGAGAGCAGCGGTAAGAAAAGGCTCTCTTGATAACACAACTCGATACCCAGAATTCTTGGATATCCGCCAACAACAGAGCAAAAACCTTGCGTTTCAAAAAGCTTAAGAGCGAAAAAAGTTAAAAAAGCAGAACAAAGTGTAACTAGACTGCTAGAGATATTTGGGAAAACGAACGCAAAGGCCGCGACAAAAAAAGGTAATAAAATAAAAGTTAATAATGTTTGATGCTCCGAGCCCATATCTTTTTACAATGGTTGCTTAAAACGTTGTAACTTGTTAGTCACTCTTCCCTATCAAACAATCGCAAATCATCACATTTTGATGTTGAGGATAACTTTAAGATAATTCCCATCATAAAACATATCAAGCCGAATCCTATCACTATAGCAGTCAAAATTAGAGCTTGAGGAAGTGGGTCGGCAACTTTGGAAAAATCCTCGCTAATCTGACCAACAGGGGCTACTTTATTCAGCTCTGATGACGTAAAAACAAAAAGATTAATAGCGCTGCTTAAAATGGTTAAACCCAAAAGGAGCCTGACCAAGCTGGCCTGTAACATTAAGTAAGTCCCAATACCGGCTAGGGTTCCTATTAAAAGCGATAAAATTAGTCTCTCGTCCATTCCTCTAACTCCATATTTAAAAGCTCAAAAAAAATGAACCCAGCTAACGATAACACAGTTAAAAAAACTCCGAAATCAAATATAAATTCAGATGTAAATTTAAGTCCTAAAACATTAAACAAGTAAACACTGGCGAACAACTCTCCTTTGACAAGGTAGCCTAAAAATCCACTTCCTAAAGTAACTAAAATACCTAAGGGCCCTAAAAATGATAGATTTTTAAGCTCGGAGAAGACAGGATCTACTTTCGATCTCCAAACCAAACCGTAAATTATGAAAGTTGCTAGCCCTAAAACTCCAGCAATAAATCCTCCTCCCGGCAAATCATGACCTCGAACAAGAAAAACTATAGCACCTAATATTTGAAGAGGTAAAAGGATTAAAACTCCTTCTGCAAAAAGTTTAGTCATTTTTAACTAAAGCTTTAAAACCTAAGGCTGCTAAAAATAGCACGATAATCTCGCCAACCGTATCAAATCCTCTAAAACCTGTAACTATTGCGTTAACCGCATTTTTAGCCGACACCAATCTTTCAGCCTCCACTAAATAGGCGTTTTTAAGGGCACTCAAGCCTTGAGGCGGTTGCACAGCAATTAAAAAGAATACAACTCCTACAGAGACTGACAACCCAAATGCCCATCCTTTAAAACTAGAAATTGAGGTTTTTGCAAAAGGCGGCAATTTGTATAAAGCTAAAATGAACAGAGCTAGCCATATCAAATCTACCAAAAAAGAGGTGATTGCAAGGTCTGGTGCACCAAAAATCAAAAACGCAAAATTTACTGATAATCCCGCCAGAGCGAAGGAAACCACCGTTAAAACTCTGGATCTGCTTCTTAAAGCTAGATATCCTCCTAAAAAAGCAATAATTAGAAGCGCAAATAAGACTGAACTAATAAATGTCCATTTAAGCTCAAAGTGAACGTTTAAAGTTGAGAATGAAATCAAAGCTGTTGAGCAGGCAAAAACACTAAATACGTAGGATTGGAATTTTTGGTTTTGAAAGCGAGCTGTCAAACTTTTCATAAAAGCGCCGAACCCTTCCTGAAGCTTAAACAAAAAAGCTGAGGGGATGCTGAAATCAGGATTTTTTAAAAATCCGAAAAGAGCGGATGCTACTAACAAAAATAGTGTTAAAACTTCCGAGAACTGACTTACCGTTTTTTCAGGGACTTTGTGTACATAACCGGCACCCACTAGCCCCGCTAGAAATAAAGCTAGTACCATCCAACCCAAATATCTGAACCGCAAACTAGTTTTTGGAGTTGCTTCGGTATAAAGCGCCCTCATTAATTTGAAGCCGAAAGCTTGCAAAAACAAGATGGTCCCCACATTTAGTAAAACTAGAAAAATTGACTTTGATCCATGCAAAACTGAATCCAACAAAAATTCTTTAACTGGTGACCCGATCAGCGGGATTCCAATCAAACTGAACAGAGGCAAAAAGAGTAAAAATTTTTCAGAGCCCGCAAAAGAAGTGGCTACATCCTGAATACTACCCCCTTTTTTTCTTAAAACCATTAATCCCACCATCAAAAAAAGAACACTTTTATACAACGCATGTATTATCAAAAAATTTAAAAATTCTGCTATTAAACCAGCCCCAAGACACCAACCTAGAACTCCTAACGACGCTAATGTAGAAAATGCTAACGCAGTTTTGAGTTGGTTACAAAACAACGCCCTGAATGAGCAAAAGAAAGCGGTAATAGCACCTAAATAAATCAACGCTTGTTTGCTAAATTCCCCCAAGATCGGGAAAAACAGATAGCCTAAAAAAAGCCCCAACTTTACCAGAGTGGCTGAATGCAGAAGAGCGCTAACAGGCGCATCTGCCACCATTGCCCGAATTAACCAAGCGCTAAAGGGGAAAATTGCACTTTTTGACAGAATGCTGATTAAGATTAATACCTGAAGCAAAAAGCCGGTATTGTTACTCAATCTATAAGCCCGAAGGGCCTCGTGTAAATCTAAAGAGTTTGTTTCCTTAAATAACAAAGAACAGAATGCAAGGAACGAAATGCCTCCTAATAAAGTTAAAGCCACAACGAACCTTGCAGCTTGTAGCGACCCCTGGTGCTTAGAGGCCGCAATAAGAACCCAGGAAAATATTGTGGTTAGTTCAAAAGCAGCAACTAAAATAACTAAATTTTGAGCGAGAAATAAAGCAGCGACATTCAAGACGAATAAAAAGAGAGCTAAATTGATCCAAAAACCGGATTTTTTCCTTGAAAAGTAAAAATAACTGAAAATTCCTATGTAAATTGAGCAGACGCCCAAAGTAAATACAAAAGGGTGGTTGGCAGCGTCTAGCCTAAAAATATTTTTCCAACTTACCTCAACTCCGCTCAAAGAAACTCCAGACAATCCAATACCAAAAACTACCCAAACCAAAGTTATGATAGCGCTTAGAAATTCGTTCAACCTTCGATGAGTTTCAATCATCTTGCTTGCTTAACAATTTTCTCTCCTTTAAAAGGAGCTCTAAAACATCATCTGGAATTAAATTATAAATGTCTTGTATATTTGCTGGGGAAGCAGAGCTTGCAAGCGCCAACAATCGGAACTCAAGATTGGAAAAGGTCCTCTTATATAAATTTCGCTTAAATCTAAAGTATTTAGAGTCTCTGAGCGCCTTTAAAATCTCTTGCTTAAGCCTTTCATTTTTGCAAAAAGGAGTGTCTAAAACTTTGCCTCCAAGAGCAAAATAAATAATTGCTTGAGGTTCGTTTAGATCGAAATTCTCGCAGTACAACTGGTTTAATTGCAAAACAACCTGGTGGCATGTGTCGTTTTCCAAACAATTTACAAGCACTGTAAAAGTTGGGTTTTCACGCCAATCGGAGTTTCGAAAATTTTCACTACCCTCAGCTACCTTTTTATTCAATGACCTTGCCTCTTTGATTGATGGATTATCACCAATCAAAACCTCGGCCTTCAAAAAATTAATTTCTGCATCCAAAAAATCCCCTCTTCTGTGTGCATCCAACCCCTTTTTAAAAAAATTTTTTGCCAGAGCTAGATCCCTTGATGAAGGATCCAAATTAAATTTTTCATCAATTTTGTTTCCTGAACAGCCATAAACTGCTAGTAAGCAAAATACAAACAAAGCCCCGCAAGTAGCAAAACAAATAAGCTTGATTTTGAGGAAAACATAAAAATTACTGGATCCTCCAAGGAAGCGCCTCGAAACACGACAAGCCATAAATAACTGAACCAATATAGTATAAGCGGGAAAATTAGCCACAAAAAGGTAGGATTTGAGTACCGATTTACAACTTGATCGCTGTTAAGGTAAAAAAGGTAGACTAGTGAACACAACACGCCAGAAATAAGTCCAAAATTAGTGAGAAAATTAAGATCTTTTTTCAAGTAACCTCGCGCTTTGTAGGATAAAGTCTTTTCCTCACCTAGAATCTCCGAGACTCTTTTAGCTGCAGATACGCTTAAAAAACCAAACATCGAGAAAATCAAAAGCCAGTTGGACACTACAACCTCCGATACTATAGCCCCAAGGTATACCCTTGTTAGATAAAATACCTGTAGCGCAAAAATATCCACAACTGGAATAGTCTTAAGTTTAAACGAGTAAATACTTGATAACAAAAAATAGCTCAAAGCTAGTAGGCCCGCTAGCTGAGAGGCATAAAAATTCATAGTAACTCCGGCTACCAAACTTAAGAAGCTCAAAGCTAAACCTATCCAAACATTTAAGCGCCCTGATGCAAAGGGCCTAAAACGTTTTTTTGAGTGTGCCCTGTCTTTGTCTATATCTGCCAAATCGTTCAAAACATAGCTAGACGAGCAAACAAGGCTAAAGCCAATAAAAGACGCGATCAGATCAAACACTGTGTCTAAGCTAAAGGCTTTACCTAGCACCGGGGCTACAAAAATCAAAATATTTTTTGCCCATTGATGCAAACGCAAAGCTTTTAAAATGGTTAAAATTTTAGAAGGATGCGGATCGAAAACTTCTCCATATGGGTACTGTCTTCTGAATTCTTTAGTGAGGCTGGGATGAGCTCCCACTAAAATTGGCTTTCTGCATTTTTCAAAAACCTTAAAATCGGGAGTGGCATTGCCAGCATAATCGAATCCTTTGAGTTGAAATCTTCTAATCAAGTAACTTGCCTTATTTGACCCTCGCAAATTTATATCACTGGAACCGATTGCCTCGTTGAAGAGAGAAGGTTTTACAAGTTCAACTAATTTCTGGGGCGAGGCAGAAATAAGTAACAAGTATCTTCCTTTTTCTTTTTCAGCTTTTAAAAACTCAAAAAACTGAGGATTGAAGTTGAAATTAAAAGAACTTTTTTGGCTGTTTTCAGCTAGATAAATTTTGAAAGCTAGATTGCCCTTGAAAATTAAAACTAAAAGAGCTGTTAAAGCTTTCCAAGGCTTGTTAAATAAAAGGTCCAAAAATGCCTGCTCGGTAACATCGCCTTGGATTAACGTACCGTCCAAATCTACAGCCAAAGGCACCTCATTCATACCTTCTTAACGCACCCATGAGTTCGATTGAGAAATGCTAACCAAGCATAGGGACAGGAGAGAGTTGTTTCTCTTGAAAATTTTTCCTATTAGCCGATAAATCAAAGTAGTGAACATCCCCGGGCTTGACTCCAGATATAGAGTCCTGAGGCTTTTAGGCGCAGGCGCTATGGGAAGTGTTTTTTTAGTGGAAGACATTATTTTAAATCAAGAGCTTGCTTTGAAAATAATAAAAAAAACTAAGGATTCGCAAGTTGAATTCCTTAGATTTCAAAAAGAAGTAATCTCAGCCCGATCCGTCTCTAGCAAGCATGTTGTTAAAGCCTATGACTATGGCATTACAGAAGATTTCTTTTATTTTTCTATGGAGTATGTGAAGGGACCAAGTTTGAAAGACTTTTTAAGCAAAAACTGCATTCATCTATCCACTAAAATCGATTACTTTGCTCAAATCTGCCAGGGCTTGGCTGATATACATGATGCCGGCATAATACATAGAGATATAAAGCTCTCCAATGTCTTGATTGATACCGAACTACACACTTGCAAAATCTCGGATCTAGGTATTTGCCAGTTCTCAAGAGTGACCAGCTCCTCTTCAGATCCTATTGGCTCAGCCTCTCACTTAGCCCCTGAAATTTGGAAAGGCGAAGAAGCTAGCCACGCTTCCGACATTTATGCTCTTGGGGTGCTTGCTTGGGAGTTATTTGCAGAAGAGCTTCCATTTAAGGCGCAAAACCTAACTGATTTAATTCAGCAACATTTGAAACTGCTCCCTCCTGATATTTCAAAGCTAGTGCCTGATTTGCCAGCTCCCTTGGCAAATTTAATTGCCAGAATGCTTCATAAAAATCCAGCAAGTAGGCCGCACATAAAAGAATGTTTGTGGCTCGCAAACAGCATAGACCTAAAACCCTTTGAAATAAAAGAGGAAAAACCTGCACGTCAAATCTCTCATGTTTTTGCCAATAATTCCTACATCGATTCAAAAATAGCTTTACCAAAATCTAACCTTTTTACCCTCTCCAATTTCGCTCTAACTTGCCTTGCAGCGTCTGCTTTGGTATTAATGTTTTCTCTTACATCGAACTATCTACCCGGTTTCGATATGCTGGCCTCCAACCTTGATCTACCAACCTGGACCAAGCTTTACACACTAATTTGTATAACTGCGTTCCTATTAATAACCGCGGGAATTATCACTAGTTTTAGTGTAAAACCAACGATTTTGGTTTTTTTCATTCTTTTAATTGGAGCCAGCCCTAGCATTTTTCAAATTATAACCTCTCAAATTTTTTCTGTAGATCCAACCTCGATGGTTATTGCAACAAAGCAACTATCTCGCTATTACTTAACAGAGTTCCTTGAGCGATTTTCGTTTTTTAATTCAAAAAACATTCCAACCATGAGCTTGGCTTTTGGAGTTGTTATACTCTTTAATCTGTGGGCTCGAGGATGTTTTAAGCTTAGCCAAGGTATAATTTTGGCAATTTTTTCACTACTTGTAATCGGGCTCAATAACTCAGTTTATCTACAAAACCTACCTACAGATTTGTTAGCTGTGCCATTTATGATAGCTTTGATCATTCTTTCTAAAATAAGCTTTCAAGCTCTGAGGGAATAAGCTCGGATTAAAAACAGCCGCCAAAAAATCGCAAAGTCTATTTTTAATGCTTAGCAATGGGCGCTGAAAATGTATCTAAATTACTTGAAAAAAAGATTTTAAGACTTAGAAAATTTTTTTCTAAGCTTTTAATTGCTTATAATTGCAGATAATCTTTTCTGCTCTGGTTCCTTAAGAATTTTTTCAACGCCAAGTACGAAAATTGTTAGTTTCTACCTCTTTCTGGATCTTCGACATCTAGATTAGCACCTTCCTTAAGACCCAAAAAAATTAACATCTGCTCTTTAAGGGCGTTGTAGTCATCTCTATCAGAAAGGTTAAGCCGATATTCATTAATTATTTTTATTTGAAGGTCTTCCCACTCTTCCCAAGCTTTTTTAGAAACGCTGTCAAATATCTTTTTGCCAAGCTCTCCAGGCAGAGGAGGAGCTTCCAAACCTTCAGCTTCAATTTTGTACTTAGCGCAAAATACTTTTCGTTTTTCCGTCACCTTTAAATAAACTGTTTTATGTATTTCTACTATCCTACTTTAATTTACAGATTAATACTACTATATTCGAGTTAAATAAAACACAGTTTCTCATATGTTTCACTTAAGAGCAGCTTCTGCGCTTTTAGCCTTCCTTGTTAGTTGTGGGAAATACTCTCCAGCCCAAAGCCCTGATTTATGGCGACCAAATCCTCCAAAAATTGTGGAAATTCTGGGGCTAAATTCAGACAAAATAATTCTTTGTTTAGAGCTTCCCCGCACAACTGTAAAGGGTGATCAACTGGAAGTAAAACCAAGTTTAATCTGCCTATTTCAAGAAGATAACGGCCGTTCATCCTTAGCAAACGCAGAGACGGCAGAAAGTTCACAGTTCAGAGTAGTTTGCCCGTTAAAAGAAAATTTTGTTGGATCGCTTAGGATTGTAGCAGAAGCGCTTAACTTAAAGAGCCAACCCTCTGAGGAAACTGTTTTCATTTATAACATAGGAAATCAACAAGAAGCCTATATTTCCGCTAAATAGCTTTCAGAAGCGCAGCTGCGCCGCCCCCGCCTGCAGCGCAAGAGCTAACAAGGGCAAATTTTTTATTTAGCATTTTAAGCTGTCTTGCTGCAAAACTTAATAATCGAACTCCAGTAGCAGCAAAAGGATGACCATAAGCTAAACTTCCTCCCCATTGGTTAAAATCGCAGTTGAACGACCTAGGGGAGACATTGTATTTAGGCCATCCTTGAGTTAATCTGGCTAAGTTACACAAAACCTGGCAAGCAAAAGCTTCATGCATCTCGAAAACATCAATATCGCTAGCGGCAATCCCATTTTGAGTTGCAAGCTTCTCAATTGCCACAACCGGAGCCATCAACAAACCATCGCTCAAATCAATCGCAGCAAATTGAATGTCTAAAATTTCAGCCAAAGGCTCAAGCTTTGCCTTATCAACCAATTTTTCAGATACCAAAACCCCTACAGCAGCTCCATCTGTTAAAGGTGAAGAATTGCCTGCTGTCAGAGTTCCTGAGCTTGAAAAAACTGGTCTTAAATTACCTAATTTCTCTAAACTGGTATCGCTGCGGATCAAATTATCCTCGCTAATGCCGTCTATCGGCACAATTTCGCCCTTAACTAAGTCCTTAGCTGCAAAGGCTCTTTGATGAGACCGAAGCGCCAATTTGTCTTGCTCAAGCCTTGGTATCTGATACTCCAAATTCATCACCTCGCAAGACTCACCCATGGTAAGCCCTGTTGAAGGCTCACGTGGACTTGGAATCATAGGTTTAAAATCAGAAAATGAAAACTTTAACGCTTGTTTAGCTTTTTGCCAAAAATTTCTCGCCCTACTTAGCTGATTAAACTTATCTGAGGCTTTTTGAGAGAGGAAAAGCTTTGTCCTAGACATCACCTCAACTCCTCCAAAAACAGCGCAGTTGATAGAACCAGACTTTATTGCTCTAAAAGCCATTTCACAGGCGCTTAGGCTAGTTATGCAGTAGTTTGAAATAAAATGCGCGGGGATTGTTTTCGCTAGATTGCTTCTAAGCACAATTTCCCTCGCAAGATTGGGAAACTCAGGATCCAACAAAACACTTCCAAAATAAAAGGCATCGATCTGGAGTGCTGCGCAACGATGCTGAAAGAAAAAGTTTAACAAAATTGTTGACAGCTCAAGACAGGTAAATTTTTCAAATCCTGTGAAGATTCTTCTAAAAGGAGTTCTAGCTGCATCCAAAAGGTAAACTCTCATTTACTTTGTGCTCTGTACTTTATTCTGCCAGGCTTAAACTATTTGCAAAACAGTCTAAATTAATCTAAGTTGCTTTGGCCTGAAATACTTACTCAAATATCTGACAATGCTTTCAATGTTTTCAGAGTCAGAATCCTCTGAAATATAGTTAATTTTTTTGTCCCGAAGAATTCGAGTTAAAGACCTTTTTTCTTCTCGAGTGCCTTGGTAGGAGATGTATGCTATAAAATGCTTGAATACTTTAGCAACTTCTCTTATTACAAATAACACCCTTAAATCATCAAACTTGAAAATGCAAACTTTTTGCTTGGGCTGCCTTAATTTTATATCGCTGAAAAAAAAGTCAAAACTATCCACTACTTCAACAAAAAGCAGCTCAGAGGTGAATGAGTTAAGGCAACTATTTTTCCAATCTGAGTTGAAAACTGTTTTAAAATTATCAAGTAGGGAAAGTTGCGGCTCAAAATAAACACCGACTTCTGATACTTTGTTTTTAAAATAAGTTAACTTTGAGGCTAACACTTTTTACTAACTTTGGTAGTACTAAAAATTTGGATGAGGAGTTGTAGGGCTTGTATTTAAAATATTTTGTTAGTTCGACTTACATTGGTATAATTTTCAGCTTATGAAAAGTGTTCAGGAAATAAGCGACTCTAATTTTGAAGCTGAGGTTCTAAATGAAACTCAGGTTCCTGTGGTTGTTGATTTTTTTGCCACTTGGTGCGGACCCTGCAATCAAGTTGCCCCTGTTTTTGAAAGACTAGCTTCCGAGTTTGAAGGCAAAATGAAATTTTTAAAGGTTAATATAGAGGATAACCAGCATTGGGCTGCAAAATTTAATGTTGTAACAATTCCTACTTTTCTGTTTTTTAAATCGGGCAGCATGGTAGATAGAATCAGTGGTGCTTTGCCCGAAAATGAGCTAAGGAAAATGATTGAAAGGGTTTTAAACTCTTAATTCGGCTTAAAGCAGCTTTTAAGTCAAACCCTCAAACTTTTAAAACCTTCTCTAGTTGTTTTGCCGACAACAGCGCTAAATAAGTTAAGCAGCTTAGTTTCTAATCGGCAGGATTTTTTTATCTCTCAGCTAGGCCTTTTTTATTGGGAAGGAAAAACTGTTCTTTACCAAAACAGTTTAGAGACTGTACAAAAACTAAGTTTCCTATGTTTAAAGTTCTTTAAATGCGAGCATGAGTTTTTTTTACCAATTAGATTTAAACATACCGAGCCTCATTTGAAGCTATCAGCAAAGGAACAAGAATGTTTATTTAATGAGTTTACTAGAAGTTTGGTTAACAATGTATACAGATCTCGTGAGACTAGCGAAGAGCTGTGGATAGTTAACTTGCCTGATTGTGTTGTTCCGGTTTTTTTACACAAACCAAAAGTTGTAATAACTAGACAATGTAACTGCTTAGATTTTTCAACTCTAGATTTCGATGACTTTAAAATTGTTTGTAAACTAGAGCGATTTAAAATTTTTTATTTGCCACAAAAAGGCTCGGAGCATATTTTCTTAACAGTAGGTCTAAATGAAGAGCTTGGCTTTGAGTTAGTGGGACAGGGCAAAGAGTCAGTCCTTCCTGCTTTTTGCGATTTAGCCATTTTTGCTCTTGATCAGAAAATAGTTTCACAGGAAGCTTTTTTAGATTCAAAATTTACAGCCGGGGATTTCGTGTTTCTTAAGCTTGATAAGTATCAAAAGCTAAAAGTTAGCAAAAAGCTAGTCCAAGCAGCAGTTCTAAGCTCTATCACGACTGAATTGAAGCGAGTGCTATCGATCTTACCTCAAAGGTGTCGAAAACCCTTTCTTGAAAGCTGTGGCAGATGGGGCAGGCTTAATTAAGGTTTGTGCTAAAAAAGAGGAGCTGGATTTTCAGCTGTACCTGTTTAGCTTAAATCCCTATGCTGTAGAGGAGAATGACACACAGTTGGTTTTTTACTTTGCCAGTCAAAATTGGCCAGAAGGTTTAGGTGAAGAGGTTCTAGTTAATAATTTGAGTGCTAAGCGTGAAAAAACTAAGTATTATTGGACTGTACGCGTTCGAATTTTAAACCAGCCTTTTAAGCCCAAAAGGGCTCGCTATCTACACGTTTTAAAGGGAGGAGCATTCGGAACGGGAGAACACAGTACAACCAAAGCATGTATTACCCTTCTGATAGGGTTGAGCAGAAAAATAGGAAGCCTTGGCTCTGTTTTAGACTTTGGAGCAGGTACCGGAATTTTGGGTTTGATTGCTGAGAGAATTTTTAGCTGTCCAGTATTTTTCTGTGAAATAGACCCTGTAGCACTTTTTAACTTAAATCAAAATATTTGGCTGAATGAGTCGAGCGGCAAAGTAGTAAATTTGACTGACCCTTTTACAGCTGAACTTATTTTAGCTAATGTTTACAGTCAAACTTTAGTTAATTGCGCAAGCCTGCTATTACAAAAAAAGCCTAGGTGGATGATAGCCTCAGGATTTAGAAGGTTAGAAGAAATTAAGCACTTGTTGAGCAGTTTTGAAATTATTGAACAAATTAAAATGGGTTCTTGGCTTGCGGTTTTGCTGAAAACTGTTAAATAATTGAGGAAGCGGTGAAAGCGGTTTTTTTTGATAGTCACGGACCGATTGAAGTTTTAAGGTTTGGGCAGATACCAGATCCAGTTTTGAGGGAAAATGAAGCCTTAGTTAAGGTGCACTACTGCGCTTTAAACAGGTTAGATGTGTGGGTTCGACTGGGGTGGAAAGGCTTAAAGCTGGAGTTTCCTCATGTCACGGGATCTGATGTCGTGGGAGAGTTAGTTGAAGTAAACGGGAACTGGAGAAATTTCAAACGAGGAGAGACAGTTTTGATAAACCCTGGTATAGTCACAAAAATAGACGAGTTTGTTGCAAGAGGAGAGCCATCTTTAAGTCCTCACTATAAAATTCTCGGCGAACAGGTTAGGGGAGGGTTAGCTGAGTATTGTGTTATTCCAATCTCTAACGTTATAAGGCTCAATCCAGCTCAAAATCCGGTACATGTCTGCGCGTCAATTTTGTGTGGGATGACGGTTTGGAGAATGCTATTTACAAGAGCAAAACTAAAGCCTTCGGAAACTGTTTTAATCGTTGGCGCTGGGGGAGGCGTAAACAGTTTGACTTTACAGATAGTAAAAAGCATCGGCTGCTACGCGATTGTAATTGCTGGAGGCAGGGAAAAGGCGCAAAAAGCAAGAGAGCTTGGTGCTGACTTTGTTATTGATTATAAAAAGCATCCTGATTGGGCTCTTGAGGTTTTAGCCCACACTAAAGGCTATGGAGTAGACTTAGTTGTTGATAATGTAGGAGAAAATACTATCCAGCAAAGCATTTTAGCTTGCAAGAGAGGAGGTAGAATAGTTACAGTAGGCAATACTTCTGGTTGGAATTTGAAGATTGACAATCGTTACATTTTTGTAAAGCAAATTCAGCTAATTGGCTCAACTATGGGTAGCGAGTTTGATTTAATTGAAAGCCAGAATTTTCTCTCTTTAAAGAAAATCACTCCTGTTATTCACCAGGTCTTTGAGTTCAAAGACTCTATTAAGGCAATTAAGTTGTTAGAAAGCGGGAAACACTTCGGCAAAATTGTTATTAGAGTAAGTTAACCTTCCGGTAGCTAGATTTTATGGGAGATTCAAAATTATCCTCTTACTCTATCTTTAAACTTTTAAAAAAGCTTAATTAGAGACTACTTAAGCAGAGAAACCCTAAGCTAAAAAACCCTCTAACAAATGCCTTGATGGTAAATGGCTACTTGCTGGCTAAACCATGCAATGAACATAAGAATATAAGCTATCCCTAGCGATTACAAAGAAGATTTAAAAGTTGCTGCTCCTCGACCTGATCTACAGTTGTTCTAGCGCTTCAGGCCGTTTAGCTCCTAAAGCAATTGCCGCGCCTTCAATATGCTTTCTTGTTGCTGGCCCTAAAATATCATGAGGAATCCTTAGAATCCCCTCCAGTAAAATTCTCACAAGCGGTATGCAGCAACCTTTTGTTTTATAAGATTCTTGCCCTGGCACTGAAAAATCCTCTACCCCATTGGCCCAGGCTGCAAATAAAACTAGAATACTGGCTCCGTAAATCTTACCCAAAACACTGCTAGCATCAGTTTGTTTTAAGAAGGTTTCTAGCTGATGATTTTCACCCTCTGACAAGCTTACTAAAACATTATTAAAGGCTCTCTCTAGCCCTTGACGGAGATTTTTAACAAACTCTCTAAATTCATGCGACTGAGCTCCAGATTGGATTTGGTTTAAATCCTCTTCAGTTAAGCGAACAAGAAACTGGCTAACAACAGCTTCACAAACTTGGCTTACTGAATTTGAATCAAACTTATCTGAAAAGCGCAAAGGCTCGAAAAAGTTCTTGAGGTGTTGTGTGAGAGAACTGGGATCTTTCTCGGGCTTTGCCAATTCTTCTAATAGTTGGTTTATAGCCTCAACAACGCCAGAATGAAACTCTTTCTGATTTAGATATTGCGCACTCCTAGTTGGAACAAGTCTAATTTCTCTAATTTCTGCTTCCATGATTTATGGTGCCAGCATTATAAGTAAAGCCGCAGAAAATTGTCAAGGAGAGCGTTTAATTTAGTTTAAAGCCACAATGTCAAGGCCGCAAAAGTGATAAAGTAGATACAGAAGAACATTTTTTGCAGTTAACAGGGTAGTGAAACGAACTTAAGTTGACCCTGTACTACAGTAGAGAGTTATGGCCTCGGTGTCACCGCAAAAATTTAATTTCGATGTTTTTGAACTAAAATTAAAATACAAGCCAGATAAGTAGTAGTCTTACGATATTTCAGAAGCGCTTCTACATAAATCTTAAAATTACTTTTACTTTCAAAAGCCCAAAAATTTTAGAGAGCTCTTATGTCCAAACTTTAAGCTGATCAATTCGAGCTAGGGCGTTGATCTCTGCAAGATCTGATTTTGCCGAAACTAAAAGCAGACCCTAGAATTTACTTTTGAAATGTTTCTAAAAGTTAAAGTTAACTAACTTGGAACTGATTTCTTCCGAAATAACTTCTTTTTAGAACTGATTTCTTTCGAAATAAGTTCTTTAAGTAACCTTTTAAGCGATTTGGCATCCTCACCAAAAAATTTGTCTAAAAAGTCAATAGGATTAATCCCTTGGGTGTTAGTGCTTTCAAGAGTTCTGGCCATACTTTCGGCTCCAAATTTGGATAAAGCGTATAAGTAACTCAACCCCACAATGGCCCCTAAAACACCTTCTAGAATAGGGAAGTACAGTTTATAAAAGTTAGTTAATGTTTTATTGCCGTCAACTCCCTTTCTTAAAGAGGGAAATATTGAGTCTGCCACTTCAGTGCCTTTCAAGTTAACACCTGAAGAATCCGCCTCTAGCACTTCCTGAATTTTGATATATACTTCTTGCGGCAATGCCAGAAAAGCCTCGGCTATAGCTCTTATCTCTTCGTCTGTGAAGGGAGAGTTTTTAGATTCTCCAATTGGCTTGTTTGGAGGGTTCAAAACAGATGATAAAAATTTGTGCAGGCGACTACTACGCTCTTCGACCTCATCACTTGATGTTAAAATGTTCAAACATTCAGAAATTACCAATTCAAACGAATGACTGAACCTTTGGGTTTGAAGCTGAGTGGAGGGGCGCAGTCTTGGTGTATGCTCGCGAAGCATGACTTAAACTTAGGAATTCCTAACCCTTTTTAAACAAGATGTCTACTAAATCATTTAAAGGTTCCTCAAAATGAGCTCGAGCCTCGTCAAAGTTTAGCCTTAAAACCCATACCAGCTCTGAGAAATTAGTCATAACAGCGACTGAGTCTTTAGCCTCACAACTCTGGTGAGAGTTATACTTCTTAAGTCTTTCTTGAATAGCTTCCCATATAACCTCTGCTATGTGGCGAGAGATAGCTTTTAAAAGGCCCTGAGTTAAAGATCTGTCTTGAATTACACTAGAAATTTTATAATAAAGATTGGCTAAACCTATCGTGAACTCGGTACTGTTAATGCGATCTTCAACCCTTTGCAAAATACTTAAGGCCTGACTGGTACTGACAACTTCGGTTTCACTACCGATTAAAGTTTGGCTTAACTCAGAAGCTTCAAAACAGCTATCTTTAGAAGCGCTTTCAACAAACTCTTTGAGCGCTCCCTTAATCAGATTTTCAAACTGCCTTTCAATTTCCAAGCTCGTTAAGCTTGTAAGCCCCGAGCGTTTGTCAATAGTCTCTAAGAGGCGCTCTCTGATTTTGAGGACTGGATTGGACTCCTCAAAGGTGTCGTGAAACCAACTTATCCAATCATGAAATGCGTCCCAGGTCCTTTGATTTCGAATCATAACTATCGTTTTCAGCGTTTTTAACTGAAGTGCTCGCCTTAGAAAATGCGCAGCGAGGCCGTTCTTTGAGCCTTTTAAACAATAAGCGCATCTAACTAGCAGATCAATGTCTGACTCACTATATTGGGATAAAACCTCCGAAAGCTGCTCTAAAGAAAGCCCTTTTTTTAACCTATGAGTTAAAATTTTAGCAAAAATCTTACTCAATTGACGTATCCGCCTGAAGGCATAATCTGGCTCCACAGAAGAGGTTCCACTATTTTGTCTACCAGGAGAACACTCAAAACCTAACGCCTCATCGATTACTGTGATTGCGTCTTGAAAGCCTTTGCCATAAGCACTTTTAAAAAAACCTTCTTCATAATGCAACGTGCTCGTTGGCTTACGGAGAGACAAAAGACACCTTTCAACTTCACTAACTTCCACTAACTTTAACTCAGCTGCTCCGAAAATTGATTTTTCAGTATTGCTGTTTAGTCCCGCGCTCAAACTAATTTGTTCCATAGCTTTAAATTTTATATTCTAACATAAACTTTTTAATAAAAAAATATATCTGTGTAACTCTAAGGCCTAAGCGAAAGTGTTTTCTCTAGATCTAGGACTCTCATTTCTAAGCGATATAATTTTTTGCCGGAGTTATTTAAGCGATATCTTACTTCCATGGGTAGTTTCTTGGGCTCCACAACTCGATAGCAAAGTCCAGGGTCTTGAAGCTTTTTAAGTGGTGCAAATAAGATTTTGCTTGAAAGAGCCGGACAGTTTTTTAAAATCTCACTGGGTCTAGTAAAACCTTGACCTAAGAGAACTAAAGTCTCCATGTCCACTTACACGCAAACACTGTTTCAAAAATTTTTGAGGCTAACATTTTCACCTTATTTTACCAAGATTTTGCTTTTGGTAAGTTACTTTCCAATTGGAAAGCGCTAAAGTAACTTTGTCTCCCGAAGTAAAATCTCATTTGCTATGAAAAACAAAGTAGTTTACTACCTCGCTGGATGCCCAGTGTGTCAAGAAGTTGAAAGGGAGTTTTTAAACCTGCTTAATTGCGAAACAGAGGTTGTTCATTTAGGCCAGAACAGGTCACGTATACAGGAAGCTAAAGCAGCGGGAGTAAAATCAGTGCCTACTCTGGTTGTAAATAACAAGGTTTATCACATTAACTTCGGGGCAAACTTATCTGATATTTAAGACCAAAAAGGCAGGGGGTTCACCCCTGCTGGCAGTCAGATCCATAGTCCATCTACTGGCAGGTTTTACGGATTGTCTCTTTGATGATATTTGAAACAAGGTTTCAAGGTGCTATCAGACATAATTTTTATCTTTGCGATATCTTTAAGGGCAAAGTTCTTCCAGGGAGGTGCGACGGTGTCAAAAAGTGACTAAAAATTTCAATAACTGTTAAGTCATGGCTCAGCATCTCTAAAAATTCCTTTCCGGCAAATATCAAGTTCTTTAGAACTGCAGTCTGCAAAATATGCGCTACTTGATTGGCAGAAAAAATTTTGTTTTCATGATTTCTGTTGAATTTTTAAAGGAGCAACAATCAGCGGCTTAAAAAAAATCAGCTCTAAAAAAATTTAACAAATCAGTTATCAGGATATTTTGAGCTGGCGAAAGAAGTAAACTGGAAGTAAACTGCAAGTAGCTGTAATCTACAGATAATCGCAAACTATAATGTTCAAGCTTCTAGGGCTGTTTTAAATGTCTACCGCTCTTTTAGGCTGCCAATTACACTCACAAACAACCTAGAAGGTAGTTTTTATACTTTTACTGTGCTTTTAGAAACTTTTAATTTTTTTTAAAACCAAAGTACGGCACTAGTGTTCTAAAACGTTAGTAGATCAAGTTTTTATTTAACATATCACATTTCAACATACTGATAGTTTTTGAGTAATTTTTTGAAGCATGGGCTTGTAGATTCATTATACGACTGCCAATTTGACCCCCAATGTGTTTTGCTTGATTTTCTTCTCAAAGTTTGCCGCATTGTTTCTGATGAACTCTTCGAAGATTAGCAGTTACGTTTCCGAATCTGCCACCAATTTAAGATTATATTCGTACTAGCCGAGAGAGTACTATTGTCCTATTTGGCCCACCTTGTTTAGCTCTTAAACCAGTCTTGCTTCTTTACCCAAGAGTTAAAAAGCCTTTTCTGTTCGATGGAAAAGTGATCTATGAACAAAACCCCATTTAAATGATCTAACTCATGCTGAAAGCACCTGGCTTCTAAACCTTCCAGCTCCAATTTTATATCTTCTCCTTGCTCGTTAAAAAAAGAAACTAAAATACGAGAATTTCGTTTTACAACATCTCTATAACCAGGTATGCTTAAACATCCCTCCTCACTGTCTATTTTCGTTCCAAGAAAAGTCACCTTTGGATTAATAACCGTCTGAATAAATTTGCCCCCTGAACCATCATTTCTCCAGAACACAAAAACTCTGGCTAAAACACCGATCTGAGGTGCGGCAAGGCCTAAGCCTTCCTCTGCTACTAAGGTATCCTTTAAATCTTGCAAAAGGCTTTTTGCGCTCCTAAGATCTGAAACTTCTTGACTTATTTCTCTAAGCTGTGGGGAAGGATACAAGACGAGTTTTCTTGCGGTCATTAAATAGATTTTAAAACCACAATTATAGCGGAGTATGCCAGAATAGAGGCAATAACGCTTGCTAAAATTCCAAGACCAACAAAAAACTGAAGCTGACCTTTAAACTTTCCCTCCTTAAAAACCCTTATAAGCTCCTTTGACGATGATAGCTCAATATTTTCAATAGAAATATTTTCGTCAAATTTGCTTAGCCCAAATTTTTCTATTTGATATGCGATTAGCAAAGGGAAAAAACCGCTATCTTTCTCAAGTATTAATAGCTCTTGCCTTAAATCTTTCCCAGCAAACGTCTTTAAAAGCTGCGGATCCTCTCTAAAATCATACAAATAACTGTTAATCACGTGGGTAAATTGCATGGAGTTGGTCAATCTATGAAATTTAAATTTATTACGAACAATTTTTCTATAAAAATCTAGAATATCATCAACTAATCTTGCGTGATCTATTCGTTTATCAAATAAAGCTTTAACAAACCTACTTCTAACCATAACACCGGAGTGCTTGTAGTTTGGGAGAATTTTACCTAAAACTGCATCGGCAACTTTTTCAGCTCTCAGTAATATGCCAACAACTTTTCCTTGCTGATCAACTCCTAGGGCGCCGCTATTACCAGCTTTAACCCTTGTTGAAACTGTTTGAAAAAGTCTTGAGTGCTCTTTAATTACTCCCTTAACACTTTCTAATTGATTGTTTTTTGGAATCAGATAATACAGTTTTCCTTGTCTAAATCTGTAATTAAAATCTCGATCTAACCGCAAACCTTTTCGTTTGCTGGTTTTAGATAAGCATTCAAGTCGTGCTAGATCAAAAGTTAAAAAAAATTTTTTTAGCCTTAGGCCATCACAAACCCAATCTTTTGTTTTAAAAACTGCAGAGCAACTACTGTCTGAAAGAGAGCAAACAGTCAAAGCCAGATGAGCAGGGGTGACTATATCTCCTTCAACTAGAAATCCGAGCCCATAGAACTTTTTACTTTCGATGATTCCTACAATAGATGCGAAATTCCTCTGCCCAAAGGCTAAATTGAGTAAGAGAAATATTAGAAATCTTATTGCTAAGCGTTTCACTGGATTTCCTCGTTTACTATAATCAAAAACAAATGGCTTCAGAAATAGGCATATATGGATTGGGCACAATGGGGAGGAATCTGGCCATTAACTTTGCGCAAAAACAAATTCCTGTTTCAGTTTTCAATAGAACCACAGAGGTTACTAAGGAATTTATAAGCAGCTTATCGCAAGATCACCTTAAGTTTATCTGCGGTTGCTTTTCTTTGGAGGAGTTCTTAGCAAGCCTTAAGTTGCCCAGAAAAATAGTCTTGCTTGTAAAAGACTCTGCTATAGATCAGGTACTTGAGCAGCTTAGCTCACAGTTAGCTACTGAAGATACAGTCATAGATATGGGAAACACCTTTTTTAAAGAGACTATCTCTCGTAGCAGAAGGTTTAATCAATTTCAGTTGGTTGATTGCGGAATCTCAGGTGGAGAAGAGGGAGCACGTCAAGGTCCATCTTTGATGCTTGGCGGCAACAAAGAGTTAGCGCTTAAACTTTTACCAACACTACAAAAAATCTCAGCTCAGTACTGTGGAGAGCCTTGCGTAGATCACTTCGGATCTTTAGGCTCAGGTCATTTTATAAAGATGCTTCACAACGGGATAGAGTACGCTATTATGCAGTTTATAAGTGAAATATATGTCATACTAAAACACTCAAACACCAATCCTGTAGACGTTTTCCACGAACTATCTAGCTCTGCCCTCAAAAGTTATTTAAATGATATAACCTTGGAAATTTTGAAATTTGATCAAAACTCCCCCATTCTCGACAAGATTAAACCTCAGGCAAAACAGAAAGGAACAGGAAAATGGACTTCTTTAATATCATTTGAGTTGGACTCTCCAGCCCCATTTATAACTTCAAGTGTTGAATCTCGGCTAATTAGCTGTTTAGCAGAAGACAAGCACATGTCTAAGGAGCATAAAAACATAGGAACAGTCAACTCAGCAACTATCGAGCTAGCTTATAGACTTTTTCTGGGCGCATTATATGATCAAGCTATTCGATTGATGATAGCCGCAAACAATGCTTATGGTTTTGAACTTTCAGCCGTCAAGGCGTTCAAAGTCTGGAGAGCTGGATCAATTTTAGCTGCAAATCATCTCGAGATTTTAGTAGACGGTAATGTTGAGCATCCATTACTCAAAGTTGCTCCGTCCTCAATTGCTAGCTTTTTCTTGCCTAATTTAGACCAACAGTTAAAAGCCGTGGAAGAGTTAATTAGTAATGCATTAAAAATTAGGGCTTTTTGCCCCGTTCTATCTTGGACGTATAACTATACAGTTGCTGTTTTGTCTCAACAAGAGAGCTTCAGTCTTATTCAAGCTCAAAGAGATTACTTTGGCAGACATGGAGTAACCTTTAAAGGACAAACAGCTCCTACGAATATTGAATGGAGAAGAAACTCTTAAGAATTTTAGACACCAAAGCAGCAGAACATTTTCCTTGGATTAAAAAAAAAGCTTTGGCGAAGGAGAGTCTAGACCATTTACACTTAATGGATGATGGAGAGTGCGTAGAACTTAGAGGAAACACATTAAAATATTTTGCTTACTGGTCTAAATTTGAAAATTTATTTAAGGTTTATTCCTCAACTACGTTTGATATTGTGAAAAGTTTTGATCAAGCTCTAAGTACAGCTATAAATCATCGTTCTCGGCTAAATTTGTCTTTTGAAAACATCAGAGTTTTATTTTCGGAGTCTGACGAGTTTCCGGGACTCACAATCGACAAATATGGTGACATCGCTGTTCTTTTGCTTTCATCTAGTGCTTTATTAAAGTATGTAGATGATTTTGCTAGAATTTTGACTAATCGTTTACCTTGCGCCCAAATCGTTACCAAAGGAGGGAAAAAATTTTCTTCCCTAAAAGCTAGTCAAAACGAAATAGTAGCTATCATAACAGAGCATGACATTAAATACTTTGTAGACATAGTAAATGGCCATAAATCAGGCTTTTACTTGGATCAGAGAAGAAACAGACTTTTAATGCGCAATTTTGTAACTAAGAAAGCCAAAGTTCTAGATTTGTTTTGTTATAGCGGAGGGTTTGGGCTAAATCTTGCGGCTGCCGGAGCAGAGTATGTATGTTTTGTGGATGAAACTTCGATTGCTCAGGAACAGCTAGCCGAAACGCTTAAATTGAATAAATTTGCCGCAAAAACAGAGGTTATCAAAGCCAATGCGTTTGAGTTCGTCAAAAATTGTCACGAGAAATTTAATATTATAGTGGCAGACCCACCATCGTTAACCTCGAATTGGCAAGATCTTCCGCAAGCCAAAATCGCGCTTAAAAATCTTTTAAAAAGCTGTGTCAAGCTGCTGTTACCTAAAGGCGTTCTTATATTCTTTTCTTGCTCTTATCATTTAAGCCTGCAGCATTTAACCGAAATAGTCTCACAGATATCTAAAGAAATCGGGAGAAAGGCTTACGTGCTGGAGCATTTTTTCCAAGACTTGGATCATCCAATTGTCGCTAGCTTTCCTCCTTCTGAGTACTTGAAAGGTTTGGCAGTTTTAATAGATTAAATCCTGGTATTTGCCAATCAAAACCTTTAATGTCGAGTCCGAAACTATAAACTACAATTTTTGAGTTAAGAGGTAAATTTTCAAAAGTATGACCAAAAACTTGTAAGTAAACTTCCTGTGAAAGTGATTTAATTTCTTCAAAAATTTTGTCGCCCTTTATCGCTAAGCCTATGCCTTGACACCCCAAGTGTGGAGCAGTAAGCCTCAAAAGCTCATCCAAGGGAGCCACTGCTCTTGAGACAATCATCCCGTACACGTCAGGGGAGGTGGCGATTACAATATTTTTAATATCCAGCGCTTTAACAAGGCGCTGTAAGTATTTAATTTTTTTGGGACTTTTATCGAAAAGATAGAAGCTTATGTTAGGCATAGCTAAGGCTAATGGCACTCCTGGAAATCCTCCACCAGTGCCAAAATCCAAAACAGTTTTTGCGTTGATTATAGAGCTTAAAAAGCTAATAAAAGGGAACAGAAGCAAACTGTCGATAATATGGCGAATATAGAAATCGTCTTCAGGAACTCGAGTTAGGTTCAAATTTCGGTTCTCTTGATATAGGAGGCTTTTAAAGAGTTGCAATTTGTCTTGAGGAATATGCAAGCCTAAAGCTCTGAAAAATTTCTTCTCAAAAAACATCTTGCTGACAGACTTGTTGGTATGCTAACATAAAGTAAGTGAATACTTGATAAGATCGACCAGAATTTATAGGTTAGATTTAAATTCAGCATCTTTGTTTCCACTGAGCTTTTCGAGTTTAAATGTCTCTTGTTATTAAATCTGGAGCTTTAGAAGCCTATCTTAAAGAGCAAGCAAAGTTTAAAAGAAAGCTAAAGTCGATTTTGAGAGTAGTTCTCTTGGCCCTTTATGAAGGGGCAGGGGAAGATATTGTAGTTTTAGACTTAGAAAATTTGTCTGATATAGCAAACTTTTTGGTTTTAGTATCAGGAAGAAGCGAGATACATTGCCAGGGGCTTGCACGCAAACTGTTAGAGGTATGCGAGAGGGAAAAAATTTTCATCAAAAGCAAGGAAGGCTTGTCAAGCTCTAGATGGATTCTAATAGACCTTGTCGACATCGTCGTTCACGTTTGGGACCGACAAACTAGAGAGTACTACAATTTAGAAGGACTCTGGTTAGATGCGCCTCGTGTAGACGTCTGGAAAATATTAAGGCGAAAAAAAGCGGTCAATTTTTAGTAAGGGCCGCGCAAAACGGCTGTAGCATGTGGCTTGATCTGTTAGTAAACTCGTTTTAAACAGTGACCTTTGAGAGACAGCTTAAAGTGAAATTCTATTTTGAGTTGGTTATTCAGTGAGTTAGTCATCCATTAGACTCAAGCTTTTGCAAACTCTTGCTTGGTACTGCAGCGCGAATTAAACGACCCTTATATGCGCAAAATGAACCGAGCTTAAGCCATATTAAGCTGAAGATTTACGGTTAACGCAATCTGCCTAATCCTTTTTCCACCTTGTTAATTTTTGCGATTAACTTTTAGTCTCAGATATTATAACTGTTGAAAAGCTTTGAAATCTTACCAAAAAGCTAAGCTTTTTTGCCTTCAAATTAAATTTCTCCTTTTTCGCCTAAATTTAGCGCTTTAATTATTTACCGCCATCACACGCTGCCCTTTGTAATATCCGCAGTGGCTACACACTCGATGAGGAAGGTAATACTCCAGACAGTTTGGGCAAACTAAAGCCGATGATAATTTTAAGCCATCATGCGCTCTGCGCATATTTCGGCGGCTCTTAGAGGTTCGTTTCTTAGGAACTGGCATAAGGGTATTCTAAATTTTTCTTTCGCTAATATCAAACTTATCCAACCTGATTGGACGCTTTTACTAAACATTTAATCGCCCATATCTGAGAAAAATTAATTTGAGGTTACAAGATCCTCCCACAATTGAAAAACCGCAAGATATTCGAACTTGAAATACACAGCAGGCAAAAACACTTGTTAAATTTTTATCTAGTATTGCAGACAGCACTCAAACAAAGAGATGTTTAGGCCAAAAAGGTTTTAAGACTTCAAATCTGACACAAGTTTTATTTTTGCCTTTATAAATCAATTTAAACCTCTGTCTTACCTTAAAACCTTAACATTTAAGGTGAAACACTGAGCTGAAGCAAAATGAGTTACGCCTAGATCTCCAAGTTTGTAATCTCTCCCCCACATAAGTTTCGCTTAATTTAAAGCCTTTTTTGGTGTAACTAGCCTCAAACTCCTTGCAGTTTTTTAGGATATGACTAAAATAAGTTTTTACAAAACTTCTGCTACCTTCCGGAAGCAATCTCAAGTAAGACCTAAGTCTTCTTTTTGCTAAGTTAATGTTTCCCTCAGCTATGTCCCCCTCAATCCAACGCAGCATCCTAATCATAACGCTAACTTGACAAGAAAAAAGCATGCCAGAGTTTTAGACCTAATAAGTAGTCAAAAAAAGGTGATTTATCTTATGCTAACTTGTGTTGCTGATGCTTTTTGCATCAGGGGCTGATGCAAAAAGCATCAGTTGGATTGCATGCAACTTAGTTGTTTTTGGTAAACAAGCATGAGGAAAGTAACTTGTTCAAGCCTGTTTAAATCCCGCTAGTCATGGTTTAAATGGGTTTTCTATGAGCTGTTTACAGTTTACTGGGATTTATCAAACCGCTTCAAAGCTCGAGTAGAACTTTTAAACCTCGGCAAAGATTTAACAAACTTCTAAAAATCAGAGTTTTGTTTAAGAGGGAGGAGTCAAGTTAAAACACGTTCTGCTATAAATGTTAAGATAGCAATAAAATTTTCCTGATAATTAAAAACTTACGCAGTTAGGTGGGGAGACATTGCAAGTTCTTACACTGCAACATAGTGAAGCGCTATAGGGCGAGGCGATAAGGCATTGAATTTAGAAATTTTTACAGACCTTGCTAATCACTTAGTTTTAGTGGCAAGAAGAAACGAAAGTCATTTTCAAACACTGGCTCGCAAAATTTTAAAGCAGTGCTAAGGGGATGGGATTTTCGTAAAAAGCAAGGAGGGCTTCTCAAGCTCTCGAGGGACTCTTAC